>Ga0208879_1002308_pt1 | contig 17011 bp, 14 predicted proteins | sample Knorr_S15_td_Bot_FD_185605 | JGI IMG/M metagenome (GOLD analysis project Ga0208879, IMG submission 185605) | Marine microbial communities from Southern Atlantic Ocean transect - Knorr_S15_td_Bottom_ad_5009_LV_A (SPAdes) (version 2) | ecosystem: Environmental > Aquatic > Marine > Oceanic | place... | reverse complement strand
ACGACTCACCGATCACCGTATCAATTTGACTCTTTATAAACTTGAAGAAATTTTGCTCGGTAAACTGGAACAGGTGATTGATCCGTTGTTGTCTCACCATCAAGCAGAATTGCTCAAAGCATCTTGAGTCTAAAAGCACATTTTAGGATAAATCTATCCACACTGTAGCTCTTATCTTCCTTAAACTGCATCTAAACCTCACCTGAATTTCTGAAATGGCTTTTGAAACTTTACTCAGTCCACTAAAAGTTGGAAACATAACCCTGAAAAACCGAGTCATGATGGGTTCTATGCATACCGGACTTGAAGAACATCCGGAAGGCTCGACAAGGCTCGCGGCTTTTTATGCTGAAAGGGCTAAAGGTGGAGTCGGCCTCATTGTAACAGGCGGTTACGCACCCAATGCGGCAGGACGTGTTTTCGAGGAAGGCGCGGAATTGGTTTCGGAAGATCAACTTGATTTTCATCGGACTTTCGTAAATGCGGTTCATGAAAACGATGGAAAAATAGCATTGCAGATTTTGCATACAGGACGTTATGGGATGATGGAAACCTGCGTCGCGCCATCACCGATTACCGCGCCAATTAATTTTTACCGTCCAAAAGAATTGACGCATGAGGAAATATTACAAACCATTGAAGACTTTGTACGTTGCGCAAAGCTGGCAAAAATGGCTGGTTATGACGGTGTAGAAATAATGGGTTCAGAAGGTTATTTGATCAACCAGTTCATTGCCAAATGTACAAACGAGCGCAGTGACGAGTGGGGAGGTTCTTTTGAAAATCGAATCCGCTTTGCACTACGGATTGTTGAAAGTGTTCGGGAAGAATCCGGAGAAGATTTTTTGCTGATTTACCGACTTTCTTGTCTGGATTTGGTTGAAGGCGGAAGCAGTTTTGAGGAAGTTATTGAACTTGGACAGCTTGTAGAAGCGGCTGGAGCGTCCCTCATAAATACAGGAATCGGTTGGCATGAAGCACGGATTCCTACAATTGGGATGATGGTACCTCGCGCGGCATTTGCCTGGGTTACTGGAAAATTGCGGCCGTACTTGAATATTCCAATCGTGACCTCCAACCGCATCAATGATCCTTATGTTGCTGAAAGCCTTTTAAGGGACGGACTTGCGGACATGGTTTCAATGGCGCGGCCATTACTGGCAGATGAAAATTTTGTCAACAAAGCGGCTACTGGCCGCCCCGAGGAGATCAATACTTGTATTGCCTGTAATCAAGCTTGTCTGGATCATCTTTTCCAAATGAAAACAGCAACATGTATGGTTAATCCCCGTGCGGGACGTGAAACAGAATTAAATTATGAGCCAGCAAAAACTTTAAAAAATATTGCTGTTATCGGCGCCGGTCCAGCAGGAATGACGGCAGCCTACATTTCAGCGATGCGAGGACACAAGGTTACTTTGTTTGATCAACGTGCTGAAATTGGTGGACAAATTAACTATGCGGTTAAAATTCCAGGTAAACAAGAATTTTATGAAGTGCTTCGTTTCTATCGAGTGATGCTGAAAAAATATGGAGTAGAATTAAAATTGGGACAAGCCGTAAATCAGGAGAATTTAATTTCAGAAAATTTTGACGCAGTCGTGCTGGCGACCGGAGTACGACCTCGTGCACTGGAACTGGAAGGAGCCGATCATGCTAAAGTCTTGAGTTATTTGGATGTTTTAGACGAAGAATGTCTGGTCGGCCAGAAAGTTGCCGTGATTGGAGCAGGAGGAATCGGAATTGATGTTGCGCATTATTTGACAGCTCAAACTCCTTTCTCCGGAGATGTTCCGGAATATTTACAGGGTTACGGTATTCTGGATTCGGAAAAAGCTTTAGCCCTCCGAAAACCTAAAAAAAGGGAGGTCACGGTTTTGCAGCGATCCTCCGATAAGATTGGCAAACGTCTCGGAAAAACAACTGGTTGGGCGCATATCCAAACTTTGAAATCACACGGTGTTCAACTCCTTTCAGGAGCAACTTATCTTAAAATAGATGATGCCGGACTGCACGTCAAAGTTTCTTTGAAAAAAGGTGAAGAACCTCAGAAAATAGTAATGGATGTGGATAACGTGATTGTTGCAGCGGGACAGGAACCGAGACTGGACATGGAAGCTTCACTCCGTGAGGCCGGTTTGGAAGTGCATGTGATTGGCGGAGCCAAAGCGTCTCTCGGACTTGACGCGCACACCGCAATCAACGACGGTGCAGAATTGGCGGCAAAATTTTGAAATCATGACCAATATATTTTTTCACAGACGATTCAACCAAACAATTTTTTAACTTCTCCATTTGGTGCCATCTCAGCAGTCCAATTAAATGTTCCTTTCTCAAGCATTTCTTTACCCGCTTTTAGGATTGGGTTTACTGCAGCCCAATTTAATCCACCACCAATACTGATTCGTTTTGCACCGGCCTCGGCGAGTTCATTAACGCTGACTCCTCGAAAAAATGGGGCGAGTACATTAAAGGGTGATTTTAATTCGGAAGTGATTTGCTTTAAATCAACAAGTGAACAAATACCTGGAGCATACAATATATTGGCACCTACCGCCTCAAATGCTTGCAGACGTTTAATTGTGTCGTCCAGATCATTGATTCCTCTAAGTAGATTTTCTGCACGGGCAGTAAGTTGAAAAGGAAAGTCTAAAGTTGCCACAGCTTCAACTGCTGCTTGAACTCGTTCCACTGCAAGGTTGAAATCATACAAGCTGAGTGCATCACGACTAAAGTCTTCAATCGAGCAACCAGCTATACCTGTATTCGCCACCTTCAACACATTGTGTGCGACTGTTTCGGGATCATCTGCAAAGCCGTTTTCAAAATCAGCATTAATGGGGATGGTTGTGTTTGCGGCAAGCTCGGAACAATGAAATAACTTTTCTTCAAGAGTTACTTCACCATCTGCTCGGCCTAAAGTGTAGGCCAATCCTGAGCTGGTGGTTGCGAGTGCTTTGAATCCAAGTCCCTGCAACACCTTGGCAGATCCTATGTCCCATGGATTTGGAATAAGAAACACATCGTCTTGTTGGTGTAAATCAGCAAATACTTTACATTTTATTTTCTGGCTCAACATTTAGTATCCTTTTAACTGTGATTAAAAGCAGAGGAAGTAGCACGTGGACCAAATTTCCAATCCTAAAATCAACCAGAAATGATGCCTTGAAAAGTAGATCATTTCCGGATAATCTGCTATATTTGTCAATAATCTCCTTGTTTATGATACAAAATCCATTAGAAACATGTCAACTAATGATGCATCCGTAAAAACTCTGAAACACAACGTTTGTCATTTCGACCATAGGGAGAATTATATTTTATGTTAAGCACTGATATCATTAAGATCTCTCTCTTCGTTCGAGATGACAAATAATTAGTTTAGGAGTTTTTACGTGACCATCATTCTTAAGTGAATTATGATAACTAAGTGTTGCAGACTTATTACTGATTTTAAAAATGAGATCATCCAAAATAATACATATTGTTTCCTGTCATGCAGAGGGCGAAGTTGGTGAGGTCATAGTTGGTGGAGTAGCTCCGCCTCCGGGTGAAAGCATTTGGGAGCAAGCCCGCTGGATTGATCAGGATCAGACTTTGCGAAACTTTGTTTTGAATGAACCTCGCGGCGGAGTTTTCAAACATGTAAACCTGTTGGTTCCGCCGAAAAACGAAAAAGCGGTTTTTGGTTTCATCATCATGGAACCGGAACATACTCCTCCAATGTCAGGATCAAATTCAATTTGTGTGGCGACCGTTCTACTGGACAGCGGAATGATTCAGATGGTGGAACCTGAAACAACTTTTTTTCTTGAAGCTCCTGCAGGATTAGTAAAAGTTAAAGCGTTTTGTGAAAACGGCAAAGCACGCAGTATTGAGATTAACAATGTACCTTCATTTGCAGACAAACTGGATGTGCAACTAGAAGTGGCCGGAATTGGAACTCTAACCGTTGACACAGCTTATGGCGGTGACAGTTTCGTGATCGTGAACGCAAAGTCGTTAGGATTTGAAATTGTTGCGGATGAGGCTCGTGAACTTGCGGAAACTGGTGCCAGAATTACGGCGGCAGCAAATCAGCAAATTAAATTTCAACATCCGACTCAACAGGATTGGAACAAAATATCTTTCTGCCAATTTACTCTGCCTGTCGAAATTAAAGATGGAATTCCGCACGGCCGCAATACGGTTGCTATCGATCCCGGAAAACTTGATAGATCTCCATGCGGAACAGGGTGTTCTGCGAGAATGGCTGTTATGCACGCCAGAGGCGAAATGCAGGTTGGAGATCGATTTGTGGCAACTTCAATTATTGATTCAAGATTTGACTGCACAATCCATGAGAGGACAAAAATCGAAAATATAGAGGCAATTATTCCAACCATTCGTGGGCGAGCGTGGATTACCGGAACTCACCAGCTAATGTGCGATCCGGAAGATCCGTGGCCGTTGGGGTATCGGCTGTCAGACACTTGGCCAAAACTGAATAGTCTTGAATAAGTTTGAATAAATTTTATATTCAGGCAGAAAACAAAAACTTACCGCTTTGAGCGGCTTTGACTTTCCAACCGTCTTTTTCTTCTTTCCACCAAACAGTTCGCTCACCTTCAGTTATGAGTGAATTTGCTTTTGATGAAGATATTAATTTCTGCGGATTTTCACTTGCCCATGAAACCGCTTCTTCCAGTGAAATTCCGTACCAACGCATCACGTTTCTAACACATTGATCTAGCGTAACCGCAGAACCAACTGGACGTGAAGTTTGCTGATCGTAAATTACGGGCTCAGACCCAAGTATTAATTCCAGATCACCCAACCGGTAACGACCCGGCGCTGCTGCAGCACCAGCAGTGGCATCCGTAATCAGGATGACGCGTTCGCTGCCTTTTGCCCTTAAATAGACTTTCAAAATTTCCGGAGAAAGGTGGTAACCATCCGCAATAAAACTGGCGTACAACTTGTCTTCACCAAGTTGAGCGATGATTGGATTGTCATTTTTGTGCAATTTTGAAGTTGTTCCGTTGCCAAGGTGAGTTGAAAGTAATGCTCCGGAATCCACTGCTTGCCGGATTTTATCAACTCCTGCAGCAGTGTGTCCTAAAGCGACAATGATACCATCCTTAACTAATTTTTCAATAAATTCTAAAGAACCATCTATTTCAGGAGCAAGTGTTACCAGTTTGATGTTTCCTCCAGCGGCTTCCTGCAAACGTAAATACATTTCCGGATTCACCGCACCCATGGCTTGCACAGGATGACATCCGGAATATCCGGAGAGTGCTGAAAGGAAAGGTCCTTCCAGATGATAACCTGCCACCATCGTTTTGGCCAATGCAGAGTCGTTTCGGGCATTTTCTAAATCCGCAAGGCAGTTCAGTAAATGTGCCTCGGATCCGCTGATGATCGTTGGTAAACAAGTTGTTACTCCGGAAGCCAGCATTGCTTCCAGCGCATGTTCAAATGTTTCCGTACTAAGTCCAGGTGTGTTGAAATCTATTCCTCTAAAACCGTTGACCTGCAAATCTACCAATCCCGATGTTTTAACAAATTCGTCTGCTTTATGTAAAAAGGAGATGTCCTTCTGATCTGTTGCAGAGATTTCTATAAGCGGCATCGAGTTCCTTGAAATTGAGATTATTTTGTATTAAATTGTCCAATTAGTATTTTTGCCAGTCCAATTTGTTTTTTTCAACCCACTTATAGTGATCTTTGAGTGTCAATAAATAGGCCGCTTCTTCGTCCAAAACAATGGTTACTCGTGGATGCATTTGTAGTATCGAAGCTGGGCAACTTGCTGAAATTGGACCTTCAATCATTTTTCGGATGGCATCGGCTTTTTTGGCTCCATTTGCCAACAAAAGACAATGTCGTGATTCCATGATGGTAGCAATTCCCATGGTAACAACATGACGTGGAACTTCTTCGAGTTTGTCGAAATACATCGAGTTATCCTGAATGGTTTGTTCGCTGAGAATCTTGACCCATGTTCTGGATGCAAAAGAACCCGTCGGTTCATTAAAACCGATATGCCCGTTAGCACCAATTCCAAGAACTTGTAAATCAATACCACCTTTATTTTTAATTTTCTTTTCATATTTTCGACACGCCTCTCTCAGGTCTTTTGCGTTTCCATCAGGAAGGTGAACATTCTTTTTGTCAATATCGATATGATCAAACAAATTACTCATCATATAATAAAAATATGAGCGTTCGTCTTTCCTTGATAAACCTGCGTATTCATCCAAATTAAAGGTCGTACAATTTTTAAAACTCACTTCTCCGGATTGTTTCATCCTGATCAATTCATGATACATGCGGAGAGGCGTTCCACCAGTTGCTAAGCCCAAAACAGGTTTGTCTTCGGACTTAATGATTTTGCTGACAACGCTTGCAGCCACTTGTGCTCCTGCCTCCAGGGAGTCACGAATCAGAATTTCCATGTTTTTTTCTCCATCTGCAATATTTTTGTTGACAAAATTATTTATTGGCTTATAGTACTGGACTATACCGGACTATTCAGGGGATGTCCAGTATTATTTTACATTATTTTTTACACATTGGAATTTGTTTTTACAACATCATTTAGAATGTGTTTGAAGTATGGAAAAATTAAGAAAGATGCGATGAGGCTTTTTACAGAAACAGCAAAAGATGGAGTAATATCTGCTCGATTTGTTTACAGCGGCAAGTCTGAAATCAATGATTTTAGACTTTGCTTCAGCCTACTTTCAACCTGTTCGGCAGTTTCCGGATGCAAGTTAGCGCACCAGTTTGGCGGCTACAGTGAACTCGCTTGTGAGGGAAGGCGAAACAATCAAACTGGAAGCGCACCCCTCAAGTTTCCATGTCTTTGATTCCAAAGGAGTGGCAATGAGACGACGTGAAGTTCCTGAAGTGCTTGCTTAAAAAACCATTATTATCGACATACAAGTATAGTATTTTTACTCAAAATAAGTTATTCCAATGAATACTAATTCAAATATTTTTAGGGCAAATTCTTCAAAGCAAAATTCTCCGGAAGCAGCTTTTGTTCCGGCGGAAGTTGTTGTAAATCCTAATGTCGCTACCCCGCTTTACCAGCAAATCAAGGACCATTGCCAACATTGTATTCAGTCTGGAATTTATCCTGTAGATTCGCGTTTGCCTTCCGAACGTCAGCTTGCAGAAAAATTTATGGTCAGCAGAATGACTGTTACCAAAGCTTTTAAGGAGCTGGAACGAGAAGGTTGGGTTTACGCGCGCTCCGGCAAAGGAACCTTTGTCGCGCCTAGAACAATTATCGATCAAACCCTGGAAACGCTGACTTCGTTCACCGAAGATATGGCCGCGCAGAATCTAAAAGTCACCAGTAAAATTTTGGAAATTGGCGTTGAAAAAGTGGACGATTCAATTGCCAAAAAACTCAGGATCAGTCCCGGAACCTTGATTTTTATACTCGAACGTTTCAGAATGGCCGACGAAGAATTGATTTCTCTGGAACGTACCCATATTCCCTATGCACTTTGTCCTGAAATCGAAAAGAATTTCGACTTTTCTCAAGAGTCACTTTACAAAGTTTTGCGTGAACAATACTCATTCCAGTTGGTTGTCGCACAACAAACTGTGGAGGCAAGACTACCCACTGAGGCAGAAATGAAAAAGTTGGGTATTGAAAAGTCTAAACCTGTTTTGAGTTTTGAACGCTCAACACTAAATGAAAATTCGCATCCTGTTGAATTCGTCAAATCTGTTTATCTGGGTGACCGCTACAAGCTCAAGATTATGCTAAAACCTTTTGCTTCCATAGTTAAGGGCGAAGGACAAAATTAGTTATAACTTCAGCGTCCGGATTATGAAAATCTCATTTTGGTTTTATTGACAACACAAAACCAAAACTGCGGGAACGAGTCCAGTTGTTGGCTGATGCCGCAAAGCGGAAAAAAGTGATGATTTTGATGGAAACTGGTCAGGAAAACGCAGAAACTTTAAGGGAATTTTTAGAAGAACTTTCTCATCCGGCATTGGGGGTTAATTTTGATCCGGCGAATATGATTTTGTACGGAAAAGGCGATCCCATTTTAGCCTTGGAAACACTGGCTCCGTGGGTTAAACACGTTCATATCAAGGACGCTCAACGAAGTTCTGTTCCAGGAAAGTGGGGCAGGGAAGTTCCGTGGGTTGAAGGTGATTTCGACAATGATGAATTTCTGAGAACCTTAAACCGTATTGGTTATCAAGGTGCTTTGGCCATTGAACGAGAAGCCGGAGCAAAACGTTTGGAGGACATCAAAAAAACTGCCGAATTGTTGCAGCAATATTCAGTTTGAGTGAATGTGATGATCAGCGTAGGAATTGACGGCGGAGGTTCCACATTGCGGATTGGAATTTACGGCGAAAGTCTAAAATGTATCCATCTTCACGAACTTACTGAAACCGCAAATCCTAGTATTATCGGTTTTAAGAAAGCGGAAGAACAGTTGAGTTCTTCTCTGTTTCAAACTATGGATGAAGCCGGAGTCGATATTTCAGAGGTTCAGGATGTCGGTGCAGGAATGGCAGGAGCTGCGCAAAATCCGGATTGGTTGCGGAATGTGTTGACCAAGGCAATTCCTCACGCAAAAATTACCGTCGCACCGGATTACGAAATTGCGTTGATTGGAGCACATGGAAAACGATTTGGGGTTTTAGTTCTTTCCGGAACAGGAAGCGCGGCTTGTGGAATTGACGCTTCTGGTGAGTCCGCGAATTCCGGGGGTTGGGGCTACTTGTTGGATGACGGCGGTAGCGGTTATTGGCTCGGTTTAGAAATGCTCAAATCTGCTACTCGTGTAGCAGATGGTCGAGAAGAGAAAACCGAACTTTATCAACAAACATTTGAACATTTAAAAATTTCTGTTCCGGATGATTTGATAAGCTGGCTTTATGATTCAGAACGAAAAAATAGGGAAATTTCGCAATTGGCTCCACTTGTTTTCGAATGTGCCACTAAAGGTGATTTGGAAGCACAGCGAATTGTAGATGATGGTGCAGAACAACTGTATCAACTTTATTTGAGTGTAGTTAAACGCTTAGATTTCACCAATCCTCCAGTGATGTTTGCCGGAGGTTTGCTTAGTTCAGACACCCTTTTACGCCGTTTGCTGATGCAAAAAATTGGTCTTAAAAAAGTGTCTGTTCCAAAGTATTCTCCTGTAGAAGGTGCTGCATTGATGGCTAACATCTCAAAATAATCAGCCGACTTTATGAAATTAAAATGAGAGAAAAGTGAATTCCAGCTTCCTTCATTTACACAAAATGTCTGCACTCGAAATTGTGCAAACAATGAACTCTGAAGATGAACGCGTCGCTGAAAGCGTCAAGCAGTCTCTTCCAGAAATCGCCGAAGCAGTGGAGTTGATTGCAGAAAGATTACTTCATGGCGGGAGACTGTTTTATGTTGGGGCAGGAACAAGTGGACGTTTGGGTGTAATGGATGCTTCAGAATGTCCTCCCACTTTTGGGGTCTCTCCAGAAATGGTTCAGGGAATTATTGCTGGTGGTGTTACGGCACTGACTGATGAAGTTGAAGGTGCAGAGGACGACGTCAGTGCAGGAGAAACATCAATGAAAAATGTAAAAATCAATAATCAAGATGTTGTCCTGGGAATTTCTGCCAGCGGAACTACACCATTTGTTTTAGCCGCCATTGCATACGCCGGTCAACAAGGTGCTGTTAAAATCGGCTTGGCGTGCATACCAAAATCACCTTTATTGGAAAATGTTGCTGTTGCAATTTGTGTTCAGGTTGGTCAGGAAGTAGTTGCAGAATCTACAAGGCTCAAGGCCGGCACTGCTCAGAAGATGGTGCTCAACATGCTCAGTACCGCAACTATGGTTAAATTGGGTAAAGTTTATCAAAATCGGATGGTGAACTTGCAAGCCAGCAATATAAAGTTGGTAAGACGGGCAGAGGAAATGGTTGCAGAACTTGGAGAAGTCTCACTGAAAACTGCAGCAGAACTGTTTCTGAAATCAGGGCATCATGTTAAAACTGCAATTGTTATGGCAAAACTGAAAATAAGTGGACAAGAAGCCGGCAAGAGTCTTGAAGCTGTGGATGAAAATTTAAGCAAAATTCTTTAAGCTTTATTTAATTAAGAAAAAAGTATGACACTGACAGAACAGTTAATTGAACTGATTGAAAACAAACCAATTGAGGATGAAGATATAGCTGCGGCCTCTTGGTTTGTGCTTGATGCGATGGCAAATATTGCTGCGGGCCGAAATTCTGAGCCAGGAAGGATTCTCAATCGCTGGTTTTTGGATGAACCCCCAAACACTTCCCGCACCGTACTATGGCTGGGAGCACTGATGCACATTCTAGAAGTAGACGACCTTCACCGTCAGTCGGTTGTCCATCCTGGATGCGTGGTTATTCCAACGGTACTTTCTCTTGGACTGCGTGAAGGACTCAGCGGCAGAATGATGCTGGAAGCAGTGCTGAAAGGATTTGAAGCCTGCACAAGGCTCGGTAATTCAGTGGGGCCGGCACATTACAAAATATGGCACAACACGGCGACCTGCGGCACTTTCGGAGCGGCATACGCCGCCGGATCAATACTTGGGCTGAGCAAGTCCCAAATGCGCGACGCTCTCGGAAATGCAGGAACTCAGTCTTCCGGACTCTGGGAATTTTCCTCAAGCGGTACTATGAGCAAACACCTTCATGCGGGACGCGCAGGTCAGTCTGGTGTGATTGCTGCCGATTTAGCAAGTTACGGTTTAAGCGGAGCGCCCACTATTCTGGAAGGTAAACGAGGTTTTTATGCAGCATATTGTCCCGACGCAAATCCGGAGGCCTTGCTTAATAATCCGGAAGGAAAGTGGCAACTGCATGAAACTTCAATCAAACCTTGGCCCTCCTGTCGCCACACACATCCCGCCATTGACGCAGCACTTGAAATTTCAATTCAGCTGAAAGGTGAAATTCCGGAATCCATCGAACTTGGAGTATATCAGTCTGCCCTTGATGTCTGTGATAAACCGAATCCTGATTCACTTTATGATGCTAAGTTTTCCTTGCAGCATTGTGTTTCTATCGCTATACTTTGCGGTCAAGTTGGATTCGATTCTTTTGAATCCGAAGCACGTCAACAAGCTTCCGGATTGGCGAAAAAGTTCAGTTTGAAATGTAACGAAGAATTTGAAAAAGCTTATCCGGATGCTTGGGGTGCGGAGGTGAAAGTGAAATTAAGCAACGGAGAAGAAATTTGTGTACGCCGGAAACACGCCAAAGGCGATCCGGATGCACCGCTTTCTCCAGCGGAAATGCGTGAAAAAGCAGCAATGCTTTTCAGCTATGGTGGTGTTCCTGATCCAGAGAATTGGGTAGAACGAATACTGAAACTTCCGGGTGAACCATCCTTTCGGGACAGTGATCTGCATCAGTTGCTGGATGTTTCCGGAAATGGACAGTGGTCCATGAAGGATGCCTGAGATAATTGCTTAATGGCAATTTAGACTGCAGTTTGATTGTTACAGGATACAGACTTAATCATATTTCTGTTGACTTTTTTTACTCCTGCCTGAGACTTTAATCAAGCAATACCAGGTTTCAAATTTTGAAAATCGTAATCGCAATTTTAACTTTCAGCATACATTTCCATGTTTGATGAAGATCAGGATATCAAGGCAATCAGGGATGGCATTAAGGCTCTTTGTCTTAAATTTTCAAACACATACTGGAGAGAGAAAGACCGAACCCGGACATATCCTGTAGAGTTTGTGAAGTCATTGTCCGATCATGGTTATCTCAGCTGTTTGATTCCGGAAGAATATGGCGGAAGCGGTTTAACACTTAGAGCAGCCGCTGTCATTCTGGAAGAAATCCATCGTTCCGGAGGAAACGGTGCGGCTTGTCACGCCCAGATGTACATCATGGGGACCTTGTTACGCCACGGTTCTGAAGATCAGAAAAAACGTTACCTGCCCGGAATTGCGGATGGCAATTTGCGTCTGCAAGCTTTTGGGGTAACTGAACCAAGTAGTGGTACTGATACGCTCGCCTTGAAAACTACCGCGCGTAAAGACGGTGATTCATACATTGTTAACGGTCAGAAAGTCTGGACATCACGCGCGGAACATTCTGATTTGATGCTCCTTTTGGCTCGGACTGCCAAGCGTGAAAATGTGAAAAAAAGAACCGATGGGCTGTCGGTTTTTATCGTGGATATGCGACTTGCAGTTGGTAATGGAATTACAATCAACCCCATCAGAACGATGCTGAACCACGCGACCACAGAAGTCTTTTTTGACGATTTACGGGTTCCAGCAGAAAATCTTATAGGAGAAGAGGGGCAGGGTTTTCGATATATCATTGATGGAATGAATGCGGAAAGAATTCTCATTGCTTCGGAGTGTATTGGAGATTCGCGCTGGTTCATTAAAAAGGCAGTAGATTATGCCAATGAAAGAATTGTCTTTGAACGTCCAATCGGCAAGAATCAGGGAATTCAGTTTCCAATCGCGCAAGCATTTGCAGCAACAGAGGCCGCAGCCTTGATGACTGAGAAAGCAACACTCTTATATGAAGACGGAAAACGTCCTGGCGCAGAGGCAAATATGGCGAAATTATTGGCTTCTGAAGCAAGTTGGAAAGCGGCGGAAGCGTGTATGCAAACTCACGGCGGCTACGGATTTGCTGAAGAATATGACGTGGAACGAAAGTTCAGAGAAACGCGTTTGTACCAAATTGCGCCTATTTCCACCAATCTCATTCTTTCCTACATTGCAGAACATGTGCTTGGTCTGCCGAGGTCATACTGATGGGAGCATTGGATGGTTTGCTGGTAGTGAGTTTGGAACAGGCGGTTGCAGCTCCGTTTGCTTCATCAAGATTGGCTGACGCTGGTGCAAGGGTGATTAAAATTGAACGTCCTGAAGGTGATTTTGCCCGCAATTATGATCATGTCGTTAACGGTGATTCCGCTTATTTTGTCTGGCTGAATCGCGGCAAAGAATCGATTTCAATGGATTTGAAACATCCGGAAGAAATTAAACTGCTGCGTTCAATACTAAACAAAGCGGATGTGCTCATTGAAAATTTTAAACCAGGATCATTGGCTAAACTGGGACTTGACCCAAACAAGTTGCGGGAAGATAATCCTAAACTAATCACCTGCTCAATCAGCGGTTATGGAAGCCGAGGTGAATGGGCGAAAATGAAGGCCTACGATTTGTTGATTCAGGCGGAAACAGGCATGGCTTCGATCACCGGTACTGCGGATGCTCCGGGTCGTGTAGGAGTTTCTGTCGCAGATATTGCGGCAGGAATGTATTCGTGGGCGGCAATTTTGGAAGCATTGATTGCAAGAGGAATAAGCGGACGCGGGAGGCACATTGAGGTCTCACTCTTCGATGCGTTGGCAGACTGGATGGCAGTTCCGTTATTGTGGCAGGATTATGGCGGAAAAGCTCCTGAAAGAGTTGGACTGTCTCATCCGTCGATTTGTCCCTATGGTGCATTCAAAACGGCTGACGGCAAAACGTTGTTGCTTTCCATTCAGAACGAACGTGAATGGATTCGCTTCTGCGCTGAAATTCTTGATGACGCGGATTTTGCGGATCAGTATCCGGACAATTCCTCCCGTTTATCAAACCGTTCCGTAGTGGATAAGCGTGTTGCTGCTGTGCTCGGAAAAATGCTTCATGCTGAGATTGCGGCAAAACTGAAAAAGTCTGAGATCGCCTACGGAACACTAAATGACATGCAAGGATTTTCAACTCATCCTGTCCTGCGGCGGGTAGAAATTTCCAATCCGGAAGGCAGTATCCGCTTTCCGGCGCCACCGGCAATTTTTAATAACAAACTCACTGAAACACTTGGGGATGTTCCTGAGTTAAATCAGCATGGGGAGGCAATTCGTGCGGAGTTTGCGAAAACTTCACCAAAAGATTAAAACTAATGATTCCAGACTACGATTCATGGATCGGTAAAAAAGATATTTATACGGATCAACTGACTGAGGTTAATTCCACACGCCTGCATTACACCTTGAACCTTTCAGGAAAACCGCCGTCTTTAGGTGAACCCGTCTTTCCTTTAGCTTTGCTTATGTTGGGAGAACCATCTGTTCCTCCAGACGAAATTGGGATTGATGGTCATCCCTCACGAGGTGATTTTATGCCCCCCATTCCGCTAAAACGAAGGATGTTTGCAGGCGGCGAATATGAGTTTCATCAACCGCTGAGGGTAGGAGACGAAGTGAGTGTGTCCTGGGAAACTACCGGCATCACCCATAAAAATGGCAAAAGCGGAGAGTTGGTCTTTGTTAATATTCTCAGGAAGTTTTGCGTAAAAGGAACGCTTTGCGTTACAGAAAATCGAAAGATTGTTTACACCGATTCCGATCCGAAGTCACATCCTCTGGCTGTTCCGGAAGAAGTAAGTGAATGGGTTGAGGAAATGCGCACGAATACATTGCAACTTTTTCGCTACTCGGCGCTCACCTTCAACGGGCACCGTGTTCATTATGATCGACCTTATGCAACTGAAGTTGAAGGCTATCCCGGTCTTGTTGTCCACGGACCTCTCCTGGCAACCTGGCTTTCGTTATTTGCTGAGGAAAAATCAGGACGTCAGCTCAAAAAATTTAAGTTCAGTGGGAAAAGGCCGGTATTCGATTTGCATAATTTTACACTCACCGGTGAGCGTAACGGAAAAGATTCTGCAAAACTGCGTATAATTGATCATCAGTTTCAACTCGCAGTCATCGCAGAAGCAGAATTTTATTCGGAGTAGCAGTAAAATCAGGCCGCTATTTTTTCAAAAACCTGGCCCTGACTGTCAAAAAGATGGCAGTCTTTTGGGGAAAATCCAATTGAAACCAAGTCTCCGATGCCGACCACTTTATCGCCTGAAGTATGAACCGTTAATTCTTCATTTTTTTCTGTGTTGACATAAAGATAGGTTTCTCCACCAAGACGTTCCACCGCAAAAACCTCACCCTGCATTTTCGCATCGCCATTTTCGGTTAACTCAAGATGCTCCGGACGCACGCCTACTCGTACCGCTTCACCAGTGGTCATTTCATTTCGAGGAGAACAGTTGATTTGCAGTTTTTGTAAATTTCCCATTTCAAATTCAACGTTATTATCAGAAATTCCTGAAATCTTCGCATCCATAAAATTCATTGAAGGCGAGCCGATAAAGCCTGCAACGAATAAATTTGCGGGATTATGATACAAATCCAGCGGAGCTCCGACTTGTTCCACATAACCATCCCGCAGCACCACAATTTTGTCTGCCATGGTCATGGCCTCCACTTGATCATGAGTGACATAGATCATGGTGGCATTCAGTTCACGGTGCAATTTTGTCAACTCGATACGCATTTGCACTCTAAGTTTTGCGTCCAGATTTGAAAGTGGCTCATCGAACAGAAAAACCTTTGGATCCCTGACAATTGCTCTTCCGATGGCAACTCTTTGTCTTTGTCCTCCGGAAAGTTCTTTCGGTTTTCTTTCCAGCAATTCTGTAATTTGTAAAATTTCTGCTGCATCCCGGACTTTTTGCTCAATTACCTGCTTGTCGGTCTTTGCCAGTCTCAAACCAAATGACATGTTCTGGTAAACATTCATGTGGGGGTAAAGTGCATATGACTGAAAAACCATTGCTATTCCGCGTTTGGATGGTGGTAGATAGTCGACACGAACACCATCAATTTCAATCTCTCCACTCGTCACGTCTTCTAAGCCTGCAATTAAACGCAGGAGGGTTGATTTGCCGCAGCCGGAAGGCCCAACTAAAACAACAAACTCATTATCATCAACCTCCAAATCTACTCCGTGAATCACTTCAGTATTGCCGAATTGCTTATAGATAGACTGCATTTTTACTGCTGCCATGGAAAACTCCTGATTATGCGATTAAAATAGTGTAAAAAAAATGACTAAATATCATTAGTTTATCTCGCAGTAGGATTCCACAAGTAGGATATGCTGTCAAGTAGAATCATGTTGGATAAGGAAAATTCTGTCAAGTTATTGATAATTATGATCCACGGGCAGAACAGTTGATTGATGACTTCAAGGGGCAGGGAAGCAACGATGAACTGACAATTGCCATTTCGGTGGATATGCTTGATACAGGCATCGATATTCCTGAAATTCTCAACCTTGATTTTGCCAAGCCGATCAAATCACCGGTTAAGTTTCAGCAAATGATTGGTCGCGGAACTCGATTGTGTGAAAACTTGTTCGGACCAGGAGAGCATAAAAGCGTCTTCCGGATTTTTGATCACTGGGGTAATTTTGAACGTTTTGACTCGGACTACACACCCGCCGAACCAACACGAAAAATTTCCTTGCTGGAACAGGTTTTTGAGTCACGCCTGATTCTGGCCGAAACAGCACTGGAAAAACAGCATACATTTGATTTTGATTTGGCTACCGATTTGCTCCATGCAGATATTAACGCACTGAAAAATTTGCCATCGATTCAAGTTAGAGATCATTGGAAGACTATTCAAACTTTTTCCGATAAAGTAGCTCTCAAATCTTTTGCTCCAACCACAGTTTTTACACTTCGTGATGAAATTGCTCAACTCATGCAGTGGCGAGATATTCGAGGATTTTATGAAGCATACAGTTTGGATCTTCTGTTTGCAAAAATGCAAACATCCCTGATTCAAGGCAGCGGGAATATCAACGACCTCAAAATCAAACTACTCGATTGGCTGGGACAATTACTGATAAGCCTTGAGCAGGTACGGGAAAAAATAGAGATCATTAGAAGGGTGCAGACAGAGGATTTCTGGCAGAATCTTTCTGTTGAAGAACTGGAATCAGTCCGGGATCCTTTACGGCAAATTATTCATCATCGTAGTGGCCCAAACAGGCAATATTCTCAACCGAGAGAAATAGACGTTACGGAAGTAAAGGAGCAAGAGCAATATACTCGTCGCCTTTCCAGTTTTTCCGCTGTCGATCAAAAGATTTATGAGCAAGCAGTTGAAAAGGAATTGAAGCAGCTTTTAGAAACTGATGCGACTTT
>Ga0208879_1002302_pt1 | contig 17025 bp, 13 predicted proteins | sample Knorr_S15_td_Bot_FD_185605 | JGI IMG/M metagenome (GOLD analysis project Ga0208879, IMG submission 185605) | Marine microbial communities from Southern Atlantic Ocean transect - Knorr_S15_td_Bottom_ad_5009_LV_A (SPAdes) (version 2) | ecosystem: Environmental > Aquatic > Marine > Oceanic | place... | reverse complement strand
AGCGACGTGGACATGGCGGGGGCGATGCCCTTCCTGAAGGCGTGGTTCGAGAAGCGGTACGAGCTCTCCTGGCCAACTCACGATTAATGGGAAATGCAGTGTCCTTGGAGGCCTACCCGGCCAGTCACCGATTCACGTTCATGTCATCTGTGCTGACGGGGAGGCCAAATTCTGGTTAGAACCGGATATGGACCTGGCGAGGAACTACCGGCTGAGCAGCTCACAGCTACGGGAGATCCGGAAAATCATCGAAAGGCACGACAATGGATCAAGAGTCCGGTGTTCAAAGCCCCTCGACAATTTGCCAAGCTGCGGGAGTTGGCGCGGCCGGATACCGGAGTCGGTATCGAGATCTTCACGGGCGTAACGCCAGGCCTATCGAAAATACTGCCCATAGGCACCCACCGTGAGGGCGATGCCCTCCGCGCTCAGAGGTCGAGATCTGTTTGGGAGGCCGGTCTGCGCCGGTGTCGCGTGCCTCAGTACTCAGAACGGTCACAGACTGCATTGGCTCCTCTTCTGATGAGACATCGCGCTCACATGCAACGATGGGGGTGTCGTCGGACTAAAAAAGCCGAGCCCACCGCTGCCTACAGTTCTGGCTTGGTTACGCGGAATCTGGAGCGCTGGGTGATGCTTGCTTCAGACTGGCCGATCGCCGTCAAAAAACTGCTCTCGGTCGGCCGGTGATACCAGCAGGCTTGCCGCGACCCGGCGCGTTCGGCTCATTTTTCTCGCAGTTATCGCTGGGCCACCGATTTCCCGAGATTATAGGTGAAGTGGAGGATCGCCTCCAGACGCCAGAAACGGCATGAACCGCCCGAATTCATGAAAAGGAGAGCATGTGGAGCGCTACATCGCCATAGATAATGTCTGCGCCTGGCCAAACCTGACGGTGCTGCCTGACGGTACTCTGGCGGTGGCGATCTACAACCAACCGATCCACGGCCACTGGCGCGGGGATGTGGAAGTGTGGGTGAGTTCCGACGACGGACGATTGTGGGAGAAACGGGGCGCCGCGGCACTCGGGGAGCCGCCGGGGAATCGTATGGACGTCTCCGCCGGCTGTGCCGCCAACGGCGATTTGATCGTCATCAGCTCAGGGTGGTCGCCCGTTCTGCAGCCGGGCACCTACGAGCCTGATTTCAGGTTCCACGGCCGCAAGATCCTGGACGCGCGGGTCTGTCGCTCCACTGACGGCGGACGCACGTGGGAACGGGCGGACGCCGTGCCCCTGCCAGACGAGGCCGACTCCTGGTGCATCCCTTTCGGCGACATTGTCGAAGGTCGCAATGGCCTGGCGTCGCCGTTCTACTCAGGACCTGCGGACGATTCGCGTAACACGGCCTGGATGTTACGCTCCGACGATGATGGTCGCACCTGGGGTGATGGCAGCATCATTGCCGCTGATGATTTCAATGAAACGGCCATTCTGCACTTGGGAGCGGGGCGTTGGCTGGCGGCGTGCCGCACGTACCTGGACGCGCACATGCAGCTGTTCGCCTCCGATGACGACGGCCGCAGTTGGCAGGACCGAGGTCCGCTCACCCTGCCCGCGCAGTGTCCGGCGCACTTTACCCGACTGGCCGACGGTCGGATCCTGTTCACGTACGGAATCCGCAACCTGGGCTTACGCGGTGTCGGCCTGCGCTTCAGCGACGATGAGGGCAACAGCTGGTCAGCTCCGCGCGTTCTCTTGAGCTACGAGGGCGCTACCGACGGCGGCTATCCATCCAGCAGCCAATGCGAGGACGGTACGATCGTCACGGTGTACTACAGCAACAGAATTCCTGATCACCACCGCTACCACATGGGCGTGGCCCGCTGGCTGCCGGCAGAATGATAATCAGCGACAACAGGAAAGCATTGAGGATCGAGAGGCGCCTCATTCGCCGTCGGGAGTTTCCGCCTGCCGGGTTCTGATTGACCCCACGCTCAGGACTTCCTATCCTACGCGATGCGTGCCCAGGGCGCGTTCGAGTCCGCGTAAAGCGACAGAGACGCGATCCGATATCTCCAGGTCGACCGGCCTCTGGCTGGGGCGACCTCCGCCACGTTCGCCCCCGTCGTCGCCGACGCGTGGCAAGAGCACGGTCTGGGCAGTGCGATGTTCCACGTCGTGGTAGATGCAGCACGACGGGTCGGACGGCAGCAGGTCATCCTCATGGGTGGTGCGGGGTCCTCCTTGTCTTTCGGTCAGCAGCGGGATGCTAATTCTCTACTGCGATTCTGGAAGAGCGCAGCGCGTAGAGGTCGCCATCTTCCACTACAAAGCGCAGCCGCACTGCCTTGCCCTCCAGTCTCCGTACGCTCGCGCCTCCCCGCCATCGTATCGCACGCTCAATGTGGTCACCAATTAATGGCTCGCAGTGTGGCGGACGCGGATCAGGTCAGCAGCCGTAGTGCAAAGAACGAGGTGAGACCATGCAGGACAGCCATACCCGGACGAATGCGGGCATCAAAATTACGGCGGTGGATACATTCCTTGTGGAGGGCAACTGCTGCTTGGTGAAGATCAGCACCAATCAAGGGATCACGGGGCTGGGCGAGGGCTCGATCAGTGACAACAGGGTGGGCACGATCGCCCAGTGCATCAAGGAGTTTGAAGGGCATCTCATCGGGCAGGACCCGACGAACATCGAGTATCTCTGGCAGGGGCTATATCGCTGGAACCGCTGGCACGTCGGCGTCCTGTTCAGTACCGCGCTTAGCGCCATAGACATCGCGCTCTGGGACATTCTTGGGAAAATTGCCAACCTGCCGATTTACAAACTCCTCGGAGGCGCCGCGCGAGACAAGGTTCGCATCTACACCGGTGGAACCGGCAAATCCGGCGTCCAGTACGCCAAGAGCATCGGGTGTAATGCCATCAAGACGGGCCCGCCGGTCACCAAGGCAGACGACCGACTCACCGTTCCCATGCCCTGGGATCTTGGCCGGGCCGCAAAACAAATCGAGGAGATGCGGGTTGAGGGTGGCGATGACTTCGACATCCTCATAGACGCCCATGGCCGGTTGACGCCGACGATGGCGCTGGAATACTGCAAGGCGATCGAGCCCTACCGACCTTTCTGGGTCGAAGAACCGATGCAGGTGGAAGGGTCAAACGACGCCCTTGAGTGGCTGAGTGATCGCACGTCGGTACCGCTGTGTATGGGTGAGCGGAACTTCACGAAGTGGGGTTTCCAGGACATGATCAGCAAGCGGCTGGTGTCCTACTTGAATCCCGATGTCGTCCATTGCGGCGGCATCTCCGAGTTCAAGAAGATCGCCGCGATGGCGGAGGCCCAGTTCATTCAGGTTTCGCCCCACATCACCTATAGCAAGGTCGGAATCACCGCTGAGATCCATTTGGGTCTGAACTGCCCCAACAGCGTTATCCAGGAAATGTCGTCATATGCCGCTGAACCTCTGAAGGAATCTACGGACTGGCGAGATGACCTGTTTTTCGGGCACAGGTTTCAGATTGAGAACGGCTTCGTGTCGCTGCCGGATACCCCTGGTCTTGGACTCGATCTCAACGAGGAAGTGGCCAGGGCTCACCCTTACGAACCGAAACTTCGCGAGGAGCTCAAGTTTGAGGATGGGTCGGTTGAAGACAACTGAGAGAGAGGGAGAGAGGAACCATCGATCTAGCTTGAACTCAACGTAGGACGTCCAGAGATTCCGAACACATCATGGAAATTGAGGAAGTCGACATCAACGAAGCCGGGCACGCTTCCGGCCTCTACAACCAGATCGCTGAACCAGTGCCCTTCAGCTTCCCGGTTGACGACGACCAGTTCCGCATGGGCATAGTCTGGGATGGCGGGGATCACGGTCTGCACAGATATCTGCGTGATCAGCGTGTCCTTCACTGTCGAGCGGGAAGCTCAATCGTCGGCTTCACGCACATCGCGGTCGAACACCGAGATGAAGCACGGCGCGGGGTCATCCGATTCATTGGCTTCCTACCAGGCGACCGACGGGTTGGTCAGATGCTTCTTGACGAGGCGGAACGGCAACTTCGATCAGCGGATGTGGATGTCATCATGGCCTTCGCCAGAGACTACGGGTATCCGTTCCACCTCAAGGCAACTGGCGACCTCTCCTACAGTCTCTCTCACATCGTTGGCCTGCTCGGGTCAAATGGGTACTCCTTGCCGCCACACCATCGCTATACCCTCTCTCAGGAGATTCATTTCGATTGGCCTTCCCTCAATGTGACACGACCGGAGCTTCCCGACGAGAGATTGGTCGTACAAATAGCCCGAGATGAGAGTATTTCGGACCTGCCCAAGCTGATGTTCCATCTTGAACTTGAAGGTCAGAAGGTCGGTGAATCAGAGACGTGGCCAGTGGGCCGTTGGACGACAGCCCACGGTGCCCGGGAAATGTTCGCGATGTCAATTGACATCGGCGATCAATGGCAAGGTAGAGGTTGGGGACGTTACCTCCTCACACGAGGCCTTTGGGAGATGCAACAGCTAGGTTATGATCGCGCCGTGTTGGGAACGAACCCCGAGAACTATCCGGCAGTGTCCATGTATGCGAACATGGGATTCACCATAGATGGAATGTCGTGCACTATGGTGAAGCGGTTTGTGTGACGACGGATAAGCCGCAGCTCTCGCCTCACCTTGCCGACCAGTTCACAGAACTTCCCATGCTCCATATCGGCTATGTGCTGCCAGGCGGCTCAGCCGAGGGGGAGACCGACAGTCGATTGCGGGATGGTTCAGAAGTTTGCCGAGTCTGATCCCTCCGGAACATACCGGACGACATTCTACTTGTGGAACGGCCGTACGACTGGAAACTCGGGGCGCACACGGAGTGAGGAAGGCCTGGTGCATTCGACTCCAGCGATGTCAAAGGGAGTAAACCGATGCCAACCAGCGAAAAAGTGGGCGATGGGGTCACTAAGAGTACCTACATCCGCAGCGATGACTTGCATGCGTTTTACGCTGAGGGTCAAACCTACACCAGTGCCACCGGTAAAAGGATGATGGAGATAGCGACTTCTGAAATGCTTCACTGGGTCGAGCATCGCGACGGTGACCGAACCCTGGATGCCTGTTATGATGGAACCTGGTTAAGGGTTTCTGAAGACAATGGGGCCACCTGGGCCGACAGCGGGGAGAAGTCACTTTTTGACACGGAAATCACCGAAGAGCAGATGATGCCGGAGGGATTCAGTCTGGATCAAAAGAGCGATCGTCTCCTCCGCTTCTTCAGGGGACAAAAGGCCGACAGGGATTGCTATGGCTATATCAATCAAGGCGCCTATCGAGCCTTTTACAGCATATCAGGGGACCAGGGAGCAACCTGGTGCGAGCCGATCCAAATTGTGGATCAGAGGGAAGGCTATGATGCGAACTGCTGGGGCCCCGGTTTCGAATATGGCCAGCGCGGGGGTATCATGGCCGGCAGAGAGTGCCTCTGGCTGGATGATGGGTCGCTGCTGGTGCCTTTTACGGAGTACGAAAGGCTGAACGGCAAGCCCTGGTTCTTCCGGGTGGTCTGCGCCCGCGGACACTGGCGGGAGGATGGGAGTGGGCTGGATTGGCTCTTCGGCAGCGCCATCGAGGTCCCCTTGGAGCAAGCCACTTCGGGATGTTGCGAGCCGGCCTTAACGTCACTGGGCGGCGATCGGTTGTTCGTCACCATGCGGTGCCAAGGCGGCGAAGAGCAGGGAATCTACTCCGCCAAGTATTCGGCGTTGTCGGAGGACGGAGGCATGACCTGGAGTACGCCGGAACCATTGCTCTATGATGATGGGACTGCGGTTTGGTCACCGGCTTCCTCCTCATCCTTTTATGAATCCTCCAAAACCGGCAAGACGTATTGGATCGCCAACATCCTCGATGAACCGGTCTTCGGGCAGACGCCTCGCTATCCGCTGAACCTCGCTGAATTCGACTCGAAAACGATGCGGATCGTAAAAGACTCGGTGCGGCTCATTCAGGACCGGCCGGACGATGCGCATGAACTGGTGAGGTATACCAATTTCGGGAACTACGAGGATCGAAGTACCGGGCACCTCATCATCACGCTGCCGGAACAGTACCGGCGCATGGGCTGGGATGACATGAAGAAGCCGGAGGACTTTGCGGCGGATTGTGTGAAATACACGGTGGAAATCGAGGCGTAAGCCAGGCGGATAGCGAGCTCGACGGTGAATCCAGGTCAGGCCGAAGGCTCGACACAACCATCGTGTGGTCAAAGCCAGTTGGTATCTTCCCGCTGTTCTCCGATGTTGATCGACTGCCGAAGGCCAAATACCGAGTCATGGAAGAGGTGTCTCCGATCAATCACGTGGACGGGAACTCAGCACCTACCCTGGTGAGATACAACGGTAAACTGAGCGCCGCCTACGGCACACATCATGCCAGCTTCGGCAAAGTGCTGAAGGAGAAGATGGATGCAGTGGGAGTCCGTTGTGAGGTGGTTGCAGGGGGACAGGCGATAGCCGACAGTCAAAGCAAGTCCATCGGTGGCTTCATCAAGGAAGAGTTCAAGAGTTCAGGCTGGACTAATGGATAGAAGGCCGACGTGCTGCCGTGGGATCGGACGGAGTAGCATGAGTCGTTGAGGGAATAGGAGCAATCTCGTGAGCGAGCAGACTTGGGAACGGCGAACCCTTGGAAAAACGGGCCTTGAGGTCACCGCCCTCGGTATCGGCTGCGCCTGGATCGGACACAGGGGCGGCGGCGACTATGATCCGGAAGTGGGCGTTCAGACCGTCCTGGCGGGACTGGCGGCAGGAATCAACCTCGTCGACACGTCTGACAATTACATCGCGGGGCGCAGCGAAGGCTTCGTGGGGCAAGCCCTGGAGCATTGGTTCGCACAGGGGAACCGGCGCGAGGAGCTGATCCTGTCGTCCAAGCTCTCCGTGTACCCCGGCAATCCCAATGCCTTCTCCTATGACGGCACGATGCGCGGCATCGAGAGAAGCCTCCAGGAGATGAGGACCGACTATCTGGACGTCTTTCTTGTCCACGATCCGGATAGCCTCGAGCCGGTTCTAGCCGAAGACGGGTCGATCTCCGCCCTCCACAAGCTCAAGGAGGAAGGCACGATTCGCGCCATCGGACTGGGATGCCGTCCCCACGAGTATCACCGACGCTGTGTCGAGACGGGCGAGTTCGACGTGTCGCTGACCTTCCACGACTACAGCCTGATGGTGACCACGGCCGCAGAAGGTGTGCTGCAGCCGGCGATGAAGCAGGGCGTGGGGGTGCTCAACGCCTCCATCAACGCCAGCATGGCCCGGCCCGAGTACGCCGGGCGAGTCCGGCAGCTGACGGCCTGGTGTCGTGAGCGCGATCTCGATATCGCGACCCTAAACCTGCACTACTGCCTTCGTGAGCGCCGCTTTGCGTCGATCCTGATCGGCTTCTCCTGTCCCGCGCGTGTCGAGCAGAACGCACAGGCCTACTCGACGCCGATCGACGAGGGGATCTGGGGAGAATTGGAGCGGGATTTCGGCATTCAGTTGTGAGCTGATCGCCCGATCCGTCGCGCTGATTCCCCTGCGTCCGGGACGTCAGTCACATCCAGACGGAGCGGCGCGCGAAGGCGGCGCTAGGGTTCAGAGCAGGCAGCCTCGCAAGTTTCATCAGCCCAGGTCAGGCGCTGAAGAACGGTCCGTGGATCGGGCTTGTCGAAACCGATCCTTCGCAGGACGGCGGCGATATCGCTGGGGAGTCCCCCTATATGCTCTTCAAGGGGGCGAACACCCCGTGATATCACCGTCCAGAACGTCTCGTGGTACAGTGTCTCGCCAAGTCTGACCGAATCACCCCGACTGACCAGGCGAGTGGCCTTCTGGGTCGTCATACGGTCCTGAACGTCGTCGAGGATGAAGTCCTCGCCTTGATCGCTTGCCTGCGCAAGATGGCGCCGGTAAGCAGCCAGGCCTTGGACGAGCTTCTCGGTTTCGTCGAGCCCGACGTGCCTCCAGGGGACGTCCACTTCGGGCAGACTGCCGGACTCACACACACTGCTGATGGGTATCCGGGTTGACACGGCACCAGACATGCAGAACCGGTGCAACATGGCGGCGTCGGTGACGGCGGCGATAGATGCCATTCCAGCCCCAAGCAGATCCCCTTGGGCGATCGTGCGCTCGGCCCACTGTCTCCGCTCGGCGACGTCGGAAAGAGCGCCGGCCCGAGTCGCACCCAGACCGGCTGGCGAGTCGAGCCAAGCTAGAGCTTGTCGGGCGAAGGACTCGTAGCGTCCCGTTGGGTCCCTCACGATCCCAGCCTCCCTGAGGAACCGGTAGCCCCAGGCCGATTGGCGAACTGCCGTCACCGAGGGGAGCGGATGGACGTGAATCTGGATGATCTCACCCCCAAATTCCCGATTTGCACTGTGGTCATTCTGAGCGCCGTCCACGTAAATGTTGAGGTCCAGATCGCTGTACTGGTCGGCTTCCCCACGGGCCACCGAGCCCCCAGTCGTTGAGGCCACGAAGCCAGGGGGGCTGTGTGCGTCGAGATAGGCGCGACCGACCTCGACGAGATCCACCGATCTATCCGACAATGGTGCGCCTCGATGTTTCAGGTTGTTGATCCAGGTAGAGGTAGCCGGCAGGCATGGCCGTGTCAAGCAGGTTCCAGGTAGGAGCGTGTTGCGTGATGCACCCACAGCAGGGAAGCTGTCTTTCCCATGCCTCCTCCATCTGATGGCTGGACCACCCCAGCCAACGTAGGAGATACACTACATCTTGTGTCTCCCTTGCTTAACCCGATAGTCTGATTAGATATTATTAGCAAATTATTAGCAATTATTAGTATTGATTTGATGGAAGATTCCCAGTTACACTGACACGGGCTGTAAACTCTGATTTAACAAATAGTAAGGCGAACACCATGGCTGACAGACCCAACATTCTCTTCCTGATGACCGACCAGATGCAGGGACAGGTTCTGGACAGCGGTCACGTATGCCAGACACCCAATCTGGACCAACTCGCTCAGCGCGGTGTTCGTTTCCCCCGCGCCTATACGCCCAACGCCATCTGCTCCCCGGCCCGCGCCAGTCTGATGACGGGGTTGCTGCCCCACAATCACGGTGTCCTCACCGTCATCCACACCGTCGACGACGACCAGTGCTGCCTGCGCACGGCCAGACCCCACTGGGCCCAGCGCCTGGCAACGGCCGGATATCGCACCGGGTACTTCGGCAAGTGGCACGTTGAGAGGACGCGTAGACTGGATCTGTTTGGCTGGCAGACCTTCGCCTGCGAAGGCAGCGACCGGTTGAGAGAGGCGGAAGAGGAGGCGAGGGCTGCGCGCGAGTCAGCGACCTTCAGCCTGGAGATGGAGCTGGACCAACCCCCTGGGTACCAAAGCCAGCGGTTCTACGGAGTGACCGATTTGCCCGCCGAGCGGCGGGGCATGGGCTTGCGAACCGGCCTGGCGATGGAGTTCCTGGATGATGTCCTGCCGGCGGAAGACCCCTGGTGTTGCTTTGTCAGTGTTCAGGAGCCGCACGACCCTTTCATATGTGGTCAGGAGGCCTTCGATCTCTACGACTCCGACACCCTCCCCCTGGCACCGAGCTGTGACGACGACCTGGAGGGCCGACCCGGCATCTACCGGAAAGCGGCCCGGGTATGGGCCCACATGAACGACCGGCAGCGCCGTCAGGCCGCCGCCTGCTATTACGGCTCTATCACCGAAATCGACCGCCAGTTCGGTCGCCTCATCGACCGCGTCGAGGCAGCCGGCCAGCTCGACCAAACCCTGGTAGTCTTCGCCTCCGATCACGGGGAGCTGCTGGGAGCTCATCGGCTATACTGCAAGAATTTCACCGCCGCCGAGGAAGTCTACCAGATCCCTCTGGTCGTGGCCGGCCCCGGCATCGCGCGTGGAGGCCAGTCACTGGCCCGGGTGGGACTGCACGACCTGGCCCCCACCCTGTTGGAGCTGACCGGGTGCCGATCGCTCAACGCCGATGACTCGCGTTCCTTCGCTTCGCTGCTGCGAAACCCCCAGTCCCCCGGCGCCGAACCCTGGATCGGCTACGCCGAGTACTTCGGCGGGCGCATGCTGTTGACCCAGCGGGTGGTATGGGACGATCCGTGGAAGTTCGTCTTCAACGGCTTCGATCAGGATGAGCTCTACAATCTCGACGAGGATCCCTTCGAAATGTCGAACCGCGTCGATGACCCGGCTTGTGAGCAGCATCTGCGCCGCTTGGTCGCCCACATGTGGCGGCGATGCCGGGACACGGGGGACGACAGCCTGTACAACTCCCAATACCCGATCCTGCGGGTCGCCCCCTACGGTCCATCTATCGCCCAGGGGTGAACCAGCCACCCTGACCTTTACCGCCCGAGGAATGTCCCAACGCGGAAAACGAGAACCGCTTGGCGAAAAATCTGTTGTTTGAGAACGCCGCCGGGCAGCAACTGGCCGCTCAACTCGAGGAGCCCGAAGGTGGCCCTGCCATCGCCTACGCCCTCTTCGCCCACTGCTTCACCTGCGGCAGGAACCTGAAGGCGGTACGCCATATCAGTCGCGCCCTGGCCGCGCGGGGAATCGCGGTTCTGCGTTTTGACTTCACCGGGTTGGGCGACAGCGAGGGAAGCTTCGCCGACACCAACTTCTCTTCCAATGTCGATGACCTGGAGGCAGCGGCGCGGTTCATGGCCATCGAATTCGAGGCGCCCCACATTCTGGTCGGTCACTCATTGGGCGGAGCCGCCGTGCTGCAAGTCGCGGCCCGCCTACCAACGGTTCGCGCCGTGGCCACGATTGGCGCTCCGGCCGATCCCGCTCACGTAAAGCGACTATTAGGACCTGCGACCGAGAGGATCGCAGCCGATGGAGTGGCGAACGTGACCCTCGGGGGCCGTAGCTTCTCCATAAAAAGGCAGTTCCTCGACGACCTGGAACACACGCGCATGCAGGAAAGCATCCGATCTCTCGGGCGGGCGCTGCTGGTACTGCACTCGCCGGCAGACGAGGTCGTCGGGATCGACGATGCCTCGCGCATCTACCAGGCCGCCTTGCATCCCAAGAGCTTTATCTCGCTGGACCGGGCCGACCACCTGCTGTCCGATCAACGCGACTCAACCTACGCCGGCAGCATGATCGCCACGTGGGCAGAGAAATATTTGCAATCTGACGGCATGCCGACACGCTCCGACAGCTTAGATGCGGTCGATGACGGCACCGATGAATGGGTGGTGGTGGAGATCGGAAAGGGATATACGACCAGGGTGAGAGCCGGCGCCCATCGGCTGCTGGCGGACGAGCCGGTGGACCTGGGCGGTGGCGACCGAGGTCCCGCCCCCTACGACCTGTTGCTGGCCGCTCTGGGCGCCTGCACGGCCATCACGCTCAGAATGTACGCGGATCGCAAGGGCTGGCCGTTGGAATCAGTGAGCATACGGCTGAACCACGGAAAGATCCATGCCGAAGATTGTGCGGAGTGTGAGACCAGAGAGGGACGGGTGGATCGAATCGAGCAGCAGATCGACCTCAGAGGAGGCCTGGACGCGGATCAGCACAAACGCCTGATGGAGATCGCCAAGCGTTGTCCGGTGCACAGGACGCTCAACTCAGAAGTGTATATTCATACCCAGTCAGCGGCCCGAAGCCGGGGAGTCGACGGGGCGTAGACAGCGATCCGCCCTACCGAGAACGAGCGGCATTGTGGGAATGCCGCGTGGCGGATTGCCCTGACCTTGAGTGAGTTGCCTGATCTTGAGTGAGTCGAGTGATGGCCGGTCAGTCTTCAAACCCCTCAAGGATGTCGTCGATGCTCCAGAGGCGCTCGGCGTCTTCCAGCAGAACTTCTATGATGAAGGGATGGGCCTTGACGGTGTGGCTGTCAATGAACTCGAAACCCGGCGACCATTTGCCGTTGACATCCGTCCTGTACATCCCCTTGTCCTCTATGACGGTTATTTCATCGGCATCGCCCAGCGCATCCTTGTATCTGTACTGTGGCATCTGTCTACCTCCTCGCTGCTGATGATGTGGTATGGCCTCTGCCTGATTTCAAAGCGAATTTCGTGCCGCCCTGCCACCCACCATCCTGTAGGATCCCGCCTGCTTGCTCCCCTCCTTATAATTCCCTGCGCGCCATAGGGTTGCTTCCGCATGTCCGAATTTATGGCACTTTCGGGCCCGTTCTCGATAATATCGGGAATTCGCGAAATTTCCGGAGTGAAAAGCACTATGGCAGGAATATTTCCCGCCTCCTAGTATCTCATAAGACATTGTTTATACGCCTTTTAGGTAGATTATTTCCGATCTCAGTGCCCAGCTGGCACACATGTTGCCAAATAGTCTGCGGCAGTGGTGAAAATCTGACACTCCTCCATGGGAATTTCGGATGCATACATTACTTACACGAGATATGGGAATGATTGCACACACAGATGTCGATATCCTGACACACTCCCGACTCCCGTCCTGCCCGAATCGGTCAGGGGCGTCAATGGCGCGGCGGGTGCTGAGACTGAAATCCCTCACCTTCCTCTCGGTCGGCTTCACCGCCCTGGCTCTGACCGCCTGCTCAGGCGGGGGCAGCGACGACTCACCCGTCTCCCCAAATCCCGGAGACACGGTTGCTCCGGGGGGCGGGAATATCCCGGGAGGCGGGGATGACCTCGCTCTCCCTCCGGCAGACGACGCCGACAGCCAGACAGATCTTCCGGGATCTCCCGATACCGGCGACACGGTAAGCCCACCGGTAGTAGACCTCCCGGATCCCGGTGGAGTGGACCCGTCGCCGGTTGACGATCCCGATTCCGGTGCGATCGATCCGCCCATACCGATGATGGGCGGATTCGAGTTGCCGCCGGTATTCGCCGTGGGCGAGCCCCTGTTAGGATCCAACCTGACAGTAGAGACCTTTCCGCGAGGTCAGATCGTTTCCGGCGGGGTTCCCAAAGACGGTATTCCCGCCCTCACCAACCCCAGCTTCGTGAGAGCTTCTGAAGTCAGCTACCTGGGACCGAATGACCTCGTCCTGGGCGTGGTCATCAACGGAGAAGCGCGGGCCTACCCACACAACATTGGATGGTGGCATGAGATCGTCAACGACGTGGTCGGCGGAACGCCCATCTGCGCCACTCTGTGTCCGTTGACCGGGACCAGCCTCCTCTTCGACACGGCCGACGAAAACGGGGATTCCTTCGAACTGGGGGTATCCGGTCTATTGTGGAACAACAACCTGATCATGTACGACCGCCGCGACGGCAGCACTCTGTACCCACAGATATTCTCCACCGCGGTGGACGGACCCCGACGGGGCGAGACCCTTCCTCTGCTGCCGGTGATGGAGACCAACTGGAGCACCTGGGTGCGACTCCATCCCGACACCCGCGTTATCGCCAGCGGCACTTACAACCTGAACCAGTACACCCGGTACCCTTACGGCAACTATCGCACCAACGACGCTTTTCTGATTTTTGGTCTGAATCCGCGCCAGAGCGTGAATCCCAACTTCTACGCCAACAACTTCGGCGCCAAGGACATGGTCCTGGGTGTCCGGTTGGCCGGCGACGCCAGGGCCTATCCGTTCCAGAATATGGGGGAACAGGCGGCCATCAACGACGCTCTTGGGGGCATCGATATCGTCGTGGTGTGGGATCGGGACAGCAACATCGCCGTCCCCTTCGCCCGAGAGGTCGATGGCGAGTCACTCACTTTCGACATCGATCCGGACGGTCCCTGGCCCATGGGCCTGCGGGACCGCGAAACGGGGACCCTATGGAACGTGGAGGGCGTTGCCGTGGAGGGCCCCATGCGCGGCCAGCGGCTCACGCAGGTACCCGCCTACAATGCCTTCTGGTTTGCATGGGTGACATTCTGGCAGGATACGGACGTTTGGCAGGGGTAGAAGCGCAGTCGTGACAGAAAGGGCGGGGCGGCACCGAAGCCGTCCCGGCCTCTATTTATTCAGCATCATCCAGCAAGGCCTGGATGGCCTCCGGAGTCGGCAGGGCGTCTCCCAGGTGTCCCATAGCCGTCACCGCCAGGGCGCCTGCCGCATTGGCGAAGCGCCCCATCCTCTCCAGCTCCCAGCCCCTGAGCAAGCCGATCATCATAGCGGCGGCGTGAACGTCGCCAGCCCCGGTCGGCTCCACTACCGCCACCTCAAACCCGGGACAGGTGATGACCTCTCCGCCAGCGGCCAGCACCGCGCCCTCCGCGGCCAGCGTCACCGCCACCAGCCGCGGCCCTCGGGCGCGCAGCTCGACCGCCGCCCGGACGGGGTCCTTCTGTCCGGTGATGGCTGCCGCCTCTTGGGCGGTGGGGGTCACCAGATCCGCCAGCGACATCGCCTCTTCCATGGCCTGAGCCGTGTCCGTCCCACCCAGCAAGTTGCGCATATTGGGGTCGAAAGAGATGGGCACCGAAGCCGCCGCGGCGATGCGGATGGCCGTCAGGCAAGCCTCCTTCGCCCCCTCGCTGATCTGCAGGGCGACGCCCGGCACGTGCAAGGCTGCCGCCGAGCGAATCGCCTCCACATTGATATCGTCGGGTGTCATGGTGGTGGCCGCTGAGTCTCGCCGGTAAAATATGAGCGAGGTGACTCCGTCGAGGCACTCGTGGAAGCAGAGCCCGACCTGACGATCCGGAAGACGACGGATCAAATCCGTCGACACGCCCTCCGCCGCCAGGGCCGAGAGCATAAAGTCGCTGAAGGGATCCTCGCCGATTCGGGTGATGAGCCCGGCGGGCACGCCGAGGCGCACCAGGGCGGCGGCATAGGTTGCGGGCGCGCCCCCGGCAAACTTGTCAAAGTGGTCGGCCGCAGCCATCGTCTGGCCCGCCGGAACGGGCATGAACTCCACCAGCGCTTCGCCCATTGCCAGGACACGCACGGCAGGTGCGGCAGGCACGGCAGGCACGGCAGACCCGGGGCGCTCAGCAGTCTCAGTCATCAGACACCGTCGCGGAGTCGCTCTAGTGGACTCACAGCAGCCCGGTTGGATCTTCCAGCGCCGCCTTCAGATCGGTGAGGAAGCGCGCGCCGTAATCTCCGTCGATCGCGCGGTGGTCGCACGCCAGCGTGAGCGTCATCATGTCGCGGACCACTGGTTGGCCCTGGCGTGCGACCACCCGTTCCTCCACGGCACCGGCCGCCAGGATGGCGCATTCGGGCGGATTGATGAGGGGGAGGAATCGGCTGATCCCGTACATCCCGAGGTTGGTGATGGTGAAGGTGCCGGCACAGCGCCGGCGCATTACTCCGCGGGCGGCGGCGGCGGAATTCTCCCGCCGCACCCGGCTGATTTCAGCCAGGCTCTTCCCCTGCGCTTGCGGAATCACCGGGACCAGCAAGCCGTCCGCCCCGGCGGTAGCCACACCGATGTGGATCTCCTTCTGCAGAGCCGTGCCGGCGTCGTTGACATGTGCGTTCAGGCGTTCGAATCTCACCAGCGTCGACGCCGTGGCCTTGATGAGAAGATCCGTGATGGTGAAGGGATGGACATCGCCACCATCCTTGGCGCGTTGCCGACGGTATGACGCCGCCGTCATGTCGACCTCAACCGAGAGATAGAAGTGGGGCTTGGTGCTCGCACTCAGCGTCATGCGCTGGGCGATGTGTCGCCGGACCCGGCTGAAAGGCACTACACCGCCGTCAGCGCCGGGATCCCCAGTGTCCAAGGTAGCTGCGGTGATCCCAGCAAGGGCCTGCAACACGTCCCGTTTGATGATCCGCCCTCCCGGTCCCGACCCGGCGATAGCGGTCAGGCGCAAGCCGCGCTCGCGGACCAGTCGCCGTGCCGCGGGAGAGGCGAACCGCCTGCGCTCCGGGGCATCCAACGCCCGCTCGCCGGTGATCTCAGGCTCCTGAACCGCTGCCAAGGCACCTTTTCGGGCCACTCCGGTTGGCGCGGCATCCGCCGCCCCTGCATCATCATCCCACGCGCCCTTGCGGGTGGTGCCCGGCCCGCCTTCGAGGGTGGTAGCACCTTCGGCGCCAGCGGTCTCCGCCTCATCCGCTCCGCCGATGAAGGCCACGGGATCGAGGACGGCCACCTCATCCCCCTGTCCGTGGAGGATCTTCAGCAGCACGCCGCTCTCTTCCGCCGTCACTTCGAACACCGCCTTCTCCGATTCCACCGCCAGCAGAGCTTCCCCTTTTAAAACGGGATCCATCTCTGCCTTGTACCACTCGACGACGATTCCTGTTTTCAGGTTTTCGCCTACCTGGGGCATCAGCACGGGTGTCACGACTCCTCCATCCTCGACTGGCTAGTGCTAGTCCGCGTACACCGCTCGCCTGACGCCGGCGGCGATGTCTTCCTCCTGGGGAATGCAGCTGCTCTCCAGGCGTTTGTTGTAGGGGATCGGCGTGTTCTTCCCGGCCACGATCTGGATAGGGGCGTCCAGGTAATCGAAAGCCTCCTCCTGAATGATGGAGGCCAGATCGGAGGCCACGCCGCCGCGTCGCACCGCCTCCTGCGCGATGACGACGTGCTCGGTTTTCTTCACCGACTCGATGAGGAGATTCCGGTCCAGCGGGACCAGAGTGCGGGGATCGATCACTTCTACATCGATATCCTCTCGAGCCAGGCTGTCGGCCACCGCGAGAGCTTTCGGCACCATGCCGCCCCAGGCGATAAGGGTGACATCCTTCCCGGCTCGTTTGATGTCGCCGATGCCAAATTCGATGACGTATTCCTCTTCCGGTACTGGACCCTCGTTCATGTAGAGCAGCTTGTGCTCGATGAAGATGACGGGGTCGTCATCGCGGATAGCGCTCTTGAGCAGACCCTTGGCGTCGACGGGCGTAGAGGGCATCACTACTTTGAGCCCCGGCACGTGGTAGAACAACGCCTCCAGGCTCTGAGAGTGCTGGGCCGCCACGCCATCGCCGACACCCCCCTGCGTGCGCAGTACAAGGGGGACACGCCCCTGCCCGCCGGTCATCAGCCGATATTTTGCGGCCTGATTGACCAGCTGATCCATGATCAGCATGGTAAAGTCGATGAAGAGGATTTCCACCACCGGCCTCATACCGGTGATGGCGGCGCCCACGCCGGCACCGGTAAAGCTGGCCTCA
>Ga0208879_1002300_pt1 | contig 17034 bp, 15 predicted proteins | sample Knorr_S15_td_Bot_FD_185605 | JGI IMG/M metagenome (GOLD analysis project Ga0208879, IMG submission 185605) | Marine microbial communities from Southern Atlantic Ocean transect - Knorr_S15_td_Bottom_ad_5009_LV_A (SPAdes) (version 2) | ecosystem: Environmental > Aquatic > Marine > Oceanic | place... | reverse complement strand
GTCGTCAAACTTGTCGAGGAGGCGCTGCCCTCAGCGACTCTTCGCCGAGGGAACATTGCCGGCGAGTCAAACCTCCTGCTACTGGAGGGAATTGTGGATGGCGAGCGCCTGAGCATCGGCATTCGCAACTCGGGAACCGAGGCGAAGACTTCGGTGACGGTCAAGTCAGAGAACAGGTCGTATGAGGAATTGGCCTCACAACTCGCTGAATTCCTTCGAGTACACCTCGTCCCCTGAACAATCAAAGAAGGAAGCGGGGTAGATGCCTTGCAACGACCGCGTGAGAGACATATCCCACCAGTGAGCCCTTGGCGTCAGTGACCGCAATCTGGTTGAGGTCGTGAGTCAGCATCAAGGTCGCGGCGACCATGAGCGGAGTATTGGCCCTAACCTGCAACGGCGGTAGGGTCACCGCCTGTGAAATGGGGACTGCCTCCATCCAGTGAAGGTCGCGGTTGATGCGCTTGTTCATGATGAGTTTCAGCAGGTCCACAGCGTGGACCCGACCGACTAGGCTACCCCGGTCGTCGGTGACCATGACATGGTCCCAGTCCTTGGCGGCAAGCAGTTTCACGACATAGTCGATGGAGTCCATCTCGTCGACCTCGTGAGCCGCCAACATGACCCGTGCGCAGGTCAGTTCGCGAATCTCATTGGCGATCTTCCTCGAAGACCTGCTCACCCTATTCGTGCCTCCGCTTTTTCGTGCCCTGATGAAGCCCATACTATCTCCTCGTGGCGGGCCGGACGACCGACCCTATATCAAACAAACGGGAGATTGGGAGGGCGTCGAGGGGGCTCCCGAAGAGTGCGAAACTTGATGGCTGAGGGTACACCGCCGAAGGATGATGACACAACTATCAGCAGCGGCTCTCGAAGAACTCGCAGCGATGGATGATTACGACAGAACGCTCGCCTATGACAGAATAGCAAGGCAGAACAACATGTCTGCTGAGCAGGTGCAGACCCAACTCAAAGCGTACCAGCAGGGAGGAGCGCAAACCCTCGACCCGGCCGCTGACTATGAGGCAACTGTACAGCCCCCACCAGAAGATGCAGCACCCGTTGGAGCCAATCCGAACTACCTTCAAGATGCACACCGCTACCGCGTCCGCTACGACCCGAGCCATGATGGGCAGTCCAGACAAGCGCAAATCGACCAGGCGATTATGTGCTCACACTGTGGTGCACCGCTCGGAATACCGGCCGTCCGGCCAATCAAGGTGACCTGCCCCAACTGCATGAATGAGTCAACATTCAACAGTTGAAGTTGACCGGCCGTCCCTGCAAAGTTCCAAATGGGAATGAGTTGAAGGAGAACTCATGCACATCGCGACCAAGATCACCCTAGGGCTCGGAGTCATCCTCCTCATCGGCAGCATCGTGGTCATGGCCGTCGGCGGTGGCTCGTTCATGGGCGACATTGTGGACAACCCCAGTGGGACGGAGAAGTGGACCGGAACCTCACCCACCACATACGAAGGTGAGTTTCTCTTTGCGGGCATTTACTATGTCTTCGTCGAGGATGGTGCGACCGTCGAAATAGAATTGGTCGGTGGCGATGAGAACAGTCGATTCCATCCCTGTGAGGAAGACGATTCATGCGACCTCATGAGTTGGGCTGGCTACACCTATGTAGGTGTCATATCGGTGTTCACTGAGGGTACCTATGAGGTGAACTTCACCGGCAACGGTGATGTCATGATTCGAGAGCAGTTCATCGATGTAGGCGGGTTGCTCAGCATAGCGGGAGGATTCACTGGATTCTGCTGCTCGTTCTGTGTTATCGGCCTCGGTGTAATCTTCATCTTCACACTCAAGGACCCACAGCAGCAACAGATGCTACTGGTCCAACAGCAGGGCACAGTGCAACAGGTTGGGGCTTCGCCGGCACAACAGGCAGTCCCCGCCTCCCACATGGTCGCTGGACAAGTCCACCCCGCTTACACCCAGCAACAGGCTGTTCAGCAACCGGTGGTGGTTGAACAGACGAGCGGCACGATTCTGCCACCCATCGGAGGTCAGCAGCCACCGAATCAAGGATTCTAGATGCCCCAGTATTTCCCAGTGGGCTTGTCCCTCTCGTTGATTGAACGGACCGCCTGACGGACGGCCCACAACAGAACCAGAGCGCCCAAGACTCTATCCCAATCCTCCCACAGAATCGCCGGCTCGAGGGAGTAAGTGCTGTCGAGCACCTTCAGAGCCATACCGAGCGCTGCGCCACCGAAGGTCCAGATGAATATGCCGAGCGCTATGACCTCCAAAGTTCGCCCAGAGAAGGTACCACGATTCATCTTCAGCACGAGCAGTGAAAGTGCCAGTGTGAGGAAGGCGAGAACTATCCAAGTAAGTGAACCCTGTAAAACTAGGAGGATGATTTCAAGCCCACCGGGTGTCGGTGTTTCACTCATCTGAGATCTGTACACTCGAATCCCCTCTGCGAGGGAAACCACTGCACAGAAGACGGTTCCAGCCCATAAAATAGAGGAGACGAAGGCGGCGTCGGCGTTCTCTCGCATATCTCTCATGATGCTGTTCAGATGCTGCTCAGCACCCAACCCCTTCGCCATCAGATAGATTCCGATGAGAAGCGGCATCAATCCAATTATTACGCCGCCGTTGGGCAGGATCATCCCAAGACCAATCAGAATCAGGAAGACGGAGAGCGGCACAAGAAGTCGAGCTCGCCACTTCGGGTCTTCAATCGCCTTGACGATGTAGTAGTAGGTGCCTTCGATTCCCTTGCTCTGCCTGACGATGATTTTCTGGACATGGTCGATGTGGAGCCGTGACTGGATGATGGGAAGAATGCTTTCATCTTCCGCACCGTCGGTGACGAGCATCCCCCTGTCGGGCTGAAACTTCTCGATGACCTCCTCCAACTGCTGTGAAACGGCTCGGTCTGACCTCACTCCAACACGCTCATCACCGGTCAGTACAGCGATTTCGATTGCGTCATTCGACTCGGCACTCTCCTTCAACTGGTCGTGAAGATGAAGGGCGCCAAGCATCGCGTTGGTGTCACTCTCTTCCGGGTCGGCGATGCCCAGGCGGAGGGCCGCGGTCAGCACCTCCTTGCGACCGACGACCGGGCCGCGAATCCCCGCCTTCTTGCCGAGGTCGTCGTCCCTGTCGATGCACAGCACAAGTGTACGGGTCACGCTGAAATCCACTCCCGAGCCTGTGGCTCGCCTTGAGGAGGGGAATGGGTCTGCTATCAAGCATTGTCCTGAGTAGCAGGTTCGGCAGCGGGCTCAGCCGGCGGGTCGGGAGTTGCCGAATCGGACTCGGCCGACTGTTCGGGTGGAGGAGCGTCGCGGATTCGCCGACGCTGCTGAGCGCGCACATATTTCAGCGGATGAGTCAGCCAGTCGCGACGACATAGTTGGTCGTCGACAAGTCCGGAAGCAACCGGGCAGCGGGCGTGCAGTCGGAGGGTGTCGCACTTTTCGGGTGTGTATTCCGTCTGGTAGAGTTGGTTCACCTGATACTCGGTCGTCTCCGCTTTGTAGTCGGGTGCGTTAACAAAGAACGAACAGCACTGCTCGCGGCTCAGGCCGAGTGCACGCGACATGTTTCCGAGGAATCGGCGGCCGGCGTGGTTGACATTCTCTCCTGAATCCAAGTCATTTATTGCAGCAATCATGCACGGTGGCCAATCGCCTTCGTTCGCTGCAGTGACCTGCACATCGTGACTCCGTTGGCTTTGCAACTCTGAGACGATTCTTCCGACAGGTTCTGCCAACTTCGCCGCGGTCTCCTCGTCAAGTCGCTCCATGTTCGCCTTACAACGGGCGACCAGAACCTCCCGGATGCGCTCCTTCAACAACCTCGCCAACCTCTGACGTGAATTCTCCCCACTTGCAGGGTCCATGGTCACCCAACCATCCCTAAGCGGACGGTTTGCGAGGCGCCAATATGTGCCAGTTATGCGTGGTGAAAGTTCGATGAAGTCAACCATTGGAATCTCGAACAATTCGATGGGCGCGCTGGTGGTGTGAATCGAGGTGGTGGTGCTCTCTGTCTGTTGCTGACGCAGGTCTGAGAGGTAGGTGCGAGCGACCAAATCGAATGTTTCTCCGTCAACGGTGCTGCCGAGCAGAGAGTCGGCGCGGCTCGCTTCGCCCTCAATCCAGCGCTTCATCAGCCGCTCATCGAATGATGCACAGACGACGAACATCGCGTAGTAGAAGCCGAGACCCTCTATCATCTGGCCGTACTCCGTATGGATGTCTTGACGGGTTGCCACGTTGACCCCTTCGTCATGTTTGATCGACTCCAACATCCGCAGGTTGCCCCGCGCCCGAACCTCCTCCATCCAATCCCCATTTACTAGAGTCTCGAAATCAACCTGGTTGTCGTGAAGCAGCGATTGCATCCATGGTTCGCCCTGCGGCAAGAAAGGAAACCGGGCGAGAAGCACCGGTGATTCGATTTCGGGTGGGCGGCTCGGCATCGGCATTGGGGAACGGGTTCTACGCCCGGGTTCTTGAAGTCTCAGTCCCACGCCCACCCTGTGGGAGCGAGATGGTGACCATCGTCAATCCAACTCTTGAGCCGCTCGGCCCCGGTCTCGTGACAATCCAAGATGAGGTGCGCGAAGCCTTCGGGTGGTCGCTTGAAGCGGACTTGGAGAGTGCTCAGGGGCTTGTGGCGGCTGCCGGTTCGGCGGCGAAGCGGGATGGCTTAGGGGAAGGGGTCGCCTTGGCGGCGGCTCTGAATGGTGGCGTCGGGAGATTGCGAGACCTCTTCTCGGGTGAACGCCCGGTGGCCGTTCTCGGTGCCGCAGTCGCTGTCGAAGACCTGTTGGCACTTCCGGAAGACTGCCTTCTTGTCGCTGCGGACGGAAGTGTGGGGGTAATTTCAGAACTTCCAGTGGAGCTTCGGGAAAGGGCGTGGCAGAGACTGCTTCTCGTGGTCTCTGATGGAGATGGCGGCGAAGCACTCAAGGGGGCGATTGAGCGGAGAATCCCATTCGCACTCCACGCCCACGGAGACAACACCGGTGAGTGGGCTCTTCTGCTCGCAGAACTTGCAGGGAATTGTGAATTGATATTGCTTACCCATCAATGTCCGGCCACCATCGAGGGAATGCACAATCCCGGCGGATTCACCGATGGAGACAGGGCTGCCTGTCTGCTCGCCGCCCTCGGCGTCAACCACTCTCGACTCTCGCTAGTCGGCTTCCGAAGTGACCGGATTGGCCGCTGGACAGGGGCCACTGACCCGATAATCAAGATGCAGAAACTGCAATGGATGGATGAGGTGCTCAGAAGACTCACCACGGTGGGGAGACGATGAGTAGCAAGCGGCGCCGGAAGGTGGACCCGAACGCTCCGATACGGCCTTGGGCGACGCTCATCACCTGGCTTCTGCTCAATGTGATATGGATGTTCTTCTCACCCGTCGGCACCCCTCATCCCGTGCTATCCGAAGATGGCGGACACCGCGAAAACTACCCCATGACTGTCCCCGACGTGATGGGCAACACGCTCCGATTGGATATCACCTGCGAAATCGAGCCAGTCAGCCCCCAATTCGATGGGGTGACGGTCTCCTGGACACTTTGGAATGTTGAGGACAAAGCGGCCAACGAAGCCTTCGGGGGAGGAGACGATGCGTACGCGCCAGAAGCGAGTCACTTGGGTAGGATAGACAAGGATTGCTCACGGTTGAACGAATCAGTGCGGCCGGGTGAATACGAACTGCGAATCGAATTTTTCTACGCCAATGGGACCAAGGTGCTCTACGATGACATTGACAACACCGTGAAGGTGGAGTTCAACATGATGTACTGGATCTACGAACCTCTCGAGCAGACCGGCTACATAGTCGCCAATGTTCTAGGCTTCCTGATTCTGTTCACCGACCAAGCTGCCCGCAGGTGGATGAAGAGAAGGCGGTTGGCCGTGCTCTCTCGCATACCACTCCACAAGCAGCGTCACCGAGAGGAGTGGGATGCTCTGAATGAGGGGATGGAAGGTAAGGGCGATGCTGTCGTCGAATCATTCCAAATCGAAATGAGCTCCGATTCCGAGAAGGAGCGTGAACGGATTCGGAAGCAGTTCGCCGAAGCGGCGGCGGCCATCGAAGAGGATGACGAGCCTATTGACGAAGGTGAAATCGAGGCAGATGCCGAGGAACTCGGAGAAGGCACCATCAGTGGTCTTGAGGGAGAGGCGAAGGTCGACAAAGACATCCGTACCGTGGGTGACATCTACAAGCGCATGGAAGATGATGAGGATTACTGACCGGGATGCCAAAGGGTCACACAACTACCCTCTCCTACGAGACAGGACTCGAATCCACAGCCATTTTCTCCCGGGTTCACCCAGGTTCACATCGACTCGCGCGCAGGTATGCGCTTGCGCCTCTCACAGTACACGCACAGCGCCCGTCAAACGATGTACTGAGGCCATGGATAATTGATTGGATGAGTAAACATTGTGACGCAAGGTATATACCAAACTTGCGACACAAGGATAGTAAGTGGAGCGGAACAAGATGAGTGAAACACCCCGATTGAACCGAATGAATGGACGAATCCGCAGACCGACCGCAGTGCGCTCGAGTCTGCTGGTGATGCTGATGCTGGTAGCGACTTTGACCTCACCTGCAATCTCGATTGACACAGGCAATGAGATCGCTGACGATTGGCTTGAGGCTCTCCTCGGACCGATAGGCAGTGCTCAGGCTGCGGACTTGGAATCTGACTCCAGCATGGACCCTCTCGACCACGTCGAGTTCATCACCAGTGCAGAAGCTGGCCAGAACATCAGAACTCAGGACGCCTTTGAAGACAACGACGACGACGAGGATGACTGGTGCATGGGCGATTATGTGATGTTGAATGTCACCGCCCGCTTCTCCTACTTCGCGGTATGTTGGGGCTCGGAGGAGAATCCTGGGCCTATCAGCATCGCAGCTCTTGAGGTGCAGTACCTTGGAGGGGTCAACTTGGAGGACTTCCCAGTCGAAGGAATGTCCGTGCCCGGCGTACCTCTGCCGATAGCGACTGTCTTTGCGACCAGCCTCGTTCACATCATTGAGTTCGAGGACACTGGAGTTCCCGGTGACGAGGCAAACACCTCTGGAAACGGTGTGTTCGACTACACCCGCAGTGGCACTGGCCTGACCGACTTTAACATCACGAGTGCAGAGGATGTACACGCTGGAGTTTCTCTTGAGTTGGACTGGGACATGTCTGACGACGGCATAGAGGAGTGGTCTGACGGCAGTTCGATGGGCTGGAACTTCACCCTGATGGCGGAGGATGTGCCATACGACAACAGCGACGGATGGTGGATGACCGCCACCGGCGATGTGGTCGAGTTGATCGCCCTCACCTTCCACCTCGGCGTCGACATCATTCCAGTGACCGACGAGGTCATCCCCTGGTGGACTGTTACTCTTGATCCGAATCCGAACCACGATGAGGACTCGGATGTACTCGCTGACCAACTGCCGTTCGTGATTGAGGACATCGGTCCTCAGCAGGACCTCACCTGGAGTGGTGTCAGGGTCGGTACCGACTTCAAGTACGACCAGACGATTGACGGCTGGGATTTCAACAGCCCCGACTCGCTATTGATGGTCGAGTCGGTCATCGCCCGCGGCTCGTTCACCTTCGGCATCATCGCCGACTTCATGGACGAGGTGATGAATGAGAGCGGAGGCAGCTTCGATGAGCAGATGGCATATGACCTTGAGGACGAGGACGGAAATCTCCTCTCCACCGGCGACAGCAACGATGTCAACAAGGTCGCAGGAACCTCGCTCACCTGGAGCCATGACTACACCAAGGTGCCAGACAAGTACCACTGGGTCGACACTGCGGAGGTTGGCAGTGACAGCGTCAACACCCATCCCGCAACCGTAACCTTCCAACTGCATGAGTCAGAGGCCTTCCAAGAGAGCAACGACGCGGTCAGCGTCTCGCTCTACATCGCAATCGGTGGCGCAATCTATCCGGCAGCCAACTACATCTTCCACGACCCGGGCTACGCTGCGAGCATCGATGTCATCCAACTGGGTGGCTTGCTCCTCTCCGGTGAGTTGGTCAGCCTACAGTTCGTGATTGTCGGACTGGTCGGTGTGCTCGGCCTGATTGGGATAACCATGCGCAAGCGTGGGCACCGCAGGTTGTTGGCGGATCTCGCTCAGAACCGGGTGGCGACAAACGCCGGTGCTGGCCACGCCACAGCGGCACCACTCGCCGCACCGGTCGCCTCTCAGCCTGCGGCGAGTCCGGAATCCAGCGGAGTCCCTGACATGTTGGACTTGGATGCTGGAATACCGCCCGGCGGTGGCGGGCCTTCGGGCCCGCTCTGGTGACGCGGACCGAACCACGGTGCGATCCTCACAGGGAGGAATAGGCATGGTTTTCGAAACCCGTTCGCCCCCCCCACTCATTCTGGACTTGGAGCCCATCCGGGTTCCCGGTGAAAGTTCTGAGTCAAAGGAGGTGGAGCCCACTGAGCGGTCTTCATGGCCACGGTGGCTGGCACGAGGGGTAGCTCTCCTGCTAGTTGGAGCCGGACTCTACATGAGCAGTCTAGAACCGTTGTACACGGTCGTCATACTGATGATCATCGTGGTCCCATTCGAAAAGCTGTTCCCTCGCCACAAGGGGAAGAAGTTCACACGGCCTCACCTTGCGACCGACGTCAGCTATGCTCTCGCTTCTCCGCTGCTCAACGCGATAGGACTGGCGGTGGGCATACTGATTGCGATTGTCAGCCTCGCCTGGATTCCTGGCCTTCTCATTCGACCATTGGTTGCCATGATTCCGCCCATCCTAATGCCCTTCGTAGCATTCGCTCTCTTCGACCTCGTCGTCTACTGGGCGCATCGCTGGTACCACGAGGTGCCGTTCCTGTGGAGGTTCCATTCCATCCACCACTCGACCGAGGACCTTGACTGGGCCAGCGGATTCCGCGCTCACCCGCTGGACGGGGCGCTCATAGCGCCCGCGGCGATATTTCTGCTCGCAGCAGGGTTCTCACCTGAGGTGACCGGAGTCATCACAGTAGTTCAAATTCTCACCGGCCTGTTCCTGCATGCCAACGTGAAGTGGAGGCTCAAGCCTTTGCACAAGTTGGTGATCACGCCGGAGTTCCACCACTGGCATCACACCAACGAGCCTGAGGCTCTCTGGTCGAACTACTCCACCTTTCTGCCCGCCTGGGACCTAGTCTTCGGAACCTACTACATGCCCAAGGACAAGCGTCCACAGGTGTATGGTGTCGACGAGTACATTCCAGAAGGCATGACTGCTCAGTTGCTCCATCCGATGCGCGGAATGGGCAACCCCCTCTGGGTCCTCCGTCACCCGTTCAAGGCGATTGCAGCGGGCTTCCGGTTCACCAAGGGACTGGTCGGAGAGATGTGGAAGTCGGCCACACGTCCGAGGGGACACACGCCATTCAGAACCGCCGCCTCCGCTCCACCAGCCGGAGTACCCACAGGAGTTTTCCACCAGCCTCCGGAGCAGATGTGATGCGGGGCGAAGGCTATGACGGACGACCGTGGATGGTGCGCTGAGGGAGACGGTGATAGTGGCGCGCAAGGTCGATGCAGTAAGCGAGTTGCGGCGCGGTGCGCTCGAACTTGCCCTGCTCGCATACCTCAACCGGAAGACAGACTTCGGCGGCGCGATGATATCGGGTCTAGCAGAAGCGACGGCCCAGGGATTGGTCATCACCGAAGGGGCTCTCTACCCGGCACTTGGAAGGCTGGAGAAGAAGGGTTTACTGAAACCAGAACTTCGAAAGGAGGTGGAGGGGCGGAAGGCTCGCAAGTATTACGCACTCACCGAACAGGGAGTCGAGAGGTTGCAGGAGTTGAAGGCGGCGTGGATCCCTCTCGCAAACGGGATGGAATTGCTATTCGGAGGCGGAAATGATGAGTGACCTTGAAAGTTACCTGAAGCAGGTACGGAAGGGAATGCGGTTTGTCTCTGGATTCAACAAGACCTCTTTCTGCAACGAGTTGACGGCGCAGGCAGAGTACACCGGAACGCTGCCATCTGGTGACGGTAAGGCGCTCGGTAGGGCGATGCGGCAAGTGTACGGAATCTCAATTTTCTTCCGAATCCTACTGATTGTGACCGCCTTCCCGCTCGGTCTTCTTTCCACTCCGATGATTGTTGCCTGGTTCCCGGGCTTTCCAGCCACGCTCTTCCTATTACTCGCCCTCCTATGGGTTCTGCTCGCCGCCTACTATGGTGGCCGTTGGTCAGGGCTGTTCACCGGACTGGCCGCTGCTATTCCCAGATTGGTGGCACTGGTCGGCTTCACATTCGCACTTGACTTCATCAACCAGTACTTCGACTCCTACCAAGTCTCAGAGGGAGTGCTTGGCGCGGTGGTTCTGACTTCAATCATGTTGCCAATCATCGGCTTCCTCGCAGGTGGCAGGATTCGCCGGCCAGATTGAGTGTGAGGTCTAGCTAGACTCACATCGGACCTAGCAAGCCATACCCCCAACAGGTGGGCGCACCGCCGCCCAAAGTGACGAGGCCCATTTCGTCAGCAGTGGGCGGCGGAGGCCCGGTTTGAGTGAGGACCGTGTGTGATTATCACGATCCAGGTCGAGCTGAGGCACCTTTGGAGAACAGTGACATCGCGGCACTCCAGCCTAACCACGATGGGTAATCAATGTAGAGATAATAAAGAATGAGCCGGATGGAGTCGCTTTAACGCTTCAAAACTACGATATTCGTCGAATTCGTTATTGAAAATCATCCAATGTGAAAACCGTCACGCGATCGTTCTTGAAGAGTGAATCGAGTGATTCGGCTAGCCAGCCATACTTCTGCTTGGTGTAGTCCGAAGTGCCGTAAACCTCCATCATATGTGTCGCCGCCTTCACATATTTTCTAACTGAACCCTCCGAGACCGCCATGATGAGATTGCCTCCACACTGCATTGGTCCGCCGGAACGGATGATGGCTGAGCTTTGAGCGACTTTCCTCTGCTTGATGCACTTCCCAGCGAGTGGCGCTCTCCGATATTTCTCACCACACCTGCCACACCGTACCTTTCCACGGGTGAAGGCCATCAGATTACCACGCAGGTCTGGGAAGAAGTGCGACTCGACGACCGACGAAGCGACCTTTCGTACATCGACCGCACGGAGGATCTGTGCCAACTCTATTTGCGCGTCCATCTTGTCCATCATAGTCTCTAGGAGCTTGTAGGACGAGTTTTCGGGACCAGCGTCAAGCGAAGAGAGTCCAAGGGTGAAGCCGTAGCCCCTAACCGCTCCGATGGTGCCGATTCTGCGCTCGACAAAGTCCATGCTTTCAGCGAGTTCCTTAGGATGCGGTTGCTCAAGGGTCGCCTCATAGAAGCCGCGCTCATAGAACCACGAGGTGTCTACATTCAGCGCCTCCTTGTCCAGTTCCGTCGGGTTGAGCCGGGTAGAGAGGACCAGTGGGGCATCCATGCGACCGCCGCGGTTCGCTGGGAGGAGCTCCTTCGAAAAATTCAGCAGACCGTCGAGCAGCATCATGATGCAATCTTCGTCTCCGTCACAGTTTCTGCGCTTCGCGGCATGGAAGAGAGTGTGGGCGTACCCCCCGGAAGCTCCGGTGAAGCCGATGATGCGGCAGAGGACCCCTGCAGAGGTGTGCGGGGCTAGCGCGATGGCCAGTTTTCCAACCAAGTCGTCGCCATTTCTGACTAGATAGAACGGCTCCATTCCATAGAACCGGTCAAGCAGGTCATCAACGAACTCACAGGTCTTCACCAGATGCTCGATTCCCTTCGTGCTAGGGATGAAATCCTGTGGATAAAGTTCCAATATCTGCTCATCTGAGGTTAGTGGCATTCCATCGATGTCATGCGAATAGCCGAGTTGGGAGAGGCGCTCCCAAGGAGTACCGATCTCACATGGGCGGAAGTGAGTGACCGGAATGTCGGACATGTCGAAACGGACCGTTCCATCTCTGAAAACCGGCAGGCCATGCTTGGCTCGAAGGATGCCCTTCTCCAGAGGTTCAGGGGTCTTTGCACGCGAACTCAACCCCTTCACACACTTCACCTTGGGTATCCGGTCGAGGTCCAATTCCTCCAACTTCACCTCCAATATTTGGCGGAGGGGTATCGTTTGGAACTCTCCGCCTCGGCTTCGTCTTGAATGTCCATTGTTGGATTTGATTGCGCGGGTGCGGCCGTTGCAGGCGACCGGCTCTGTAGGAACCAGCCGGTGGTGGCAGCGGACAAATGGGGATGGGCGGCCGCACTTCTGACACTCTCGTGCACCGACTGCGACGCGCAGGTTTCCTCGTGATGATGCTTCTGTGAGAAGTCGTTGTGGTCCGCCCTCGGTGGAGACTGGGAAGAGTGAGTTGACCGCGGTCTTCATCACTCGATGAGCGGCCTTCTCGGGGCGAGCCATGCGAGCCCCGATTCGGACCGGTGCAAAGTGCTCCCAGCGTAGGTCGCTGGTGCGGCGGACGACGAACAGCGAACCGTCGACTTCGTGCTCGTCGAGCAGCCTCTCAGACTCTTCAAGCACATCGGGGTCGGCTGAGCCCTCATCGGGAACTTCGGAGGCAGCGGCCTCCCCGGCGCGCTCGGTTTCTGCAATTCCCTCGCCACGCTGTCTGGCGGCGGTCTTCGCCTCTGTGCTGACCCTCTCACGCCTCGACTCCAAATCGTCGAGGCGAATTCGCTCTGCTGAAAGGACCTCAAGGGCGTTCGAGAGTCGCTCAACGCGGTCTCCAATCTGGCTCGATAGGTCTGACTTCGAGATGATTTTTTTATCCTTGATTCGCAGACCCAGCCCCTCGACCACCCCCTCCCAGCCACGGGTCAGGACAAGGTCATCACCATCGTGGTGGTGTTCAAGACCGAGCAACATGCAGGATGACTTGATCACTCCATGCCATTGGTGAGAATTACCCGAACGCCAAACACCGGTGAGCGGCTCTGGTAGTGTGAGGGGCTGGCCAGGTGATTCCTCGGGTGGCTTGTCCCCCGCCACCGGATGGGACCATCCGTCTACCGCGCCGCTGAGTCGGAGCCAGTGAGAAGAAGTGCAGTCGTCGTTCCAGCCTCCGGTTGGAGATTGACCGTCGGGATTCGAATCTGCCAACTCGATGGTCGCAGAGGAGAATGTCTCCGAGAGAACAGGTAGCCACTGAAGCGGTAGGTCGAGCCAAAAGGGATTCCATGGTGGCGGAACTGCGCAGTTGAAGGCTGTACATACCCTGACAACTGCTGGCCAGTCCAAATCCAAAGTGACGAGGAAACGGACCCACGCTCGATGATAATGGAACTGCTCCATCCCACCTTCACGAGGAGACCCCGGTGCTCCGGGTGGCAAGTCCTCTCTCACGCAGCCGAGTGCCCCGGCGAAACTCTCGACGCTCGACTCATCGCTCAGAGTCGCACAGATGTCTGCCGCCCACCAATCTCGATTGTAAGCAGACGGAACCAGATTCTTGTTGTTCTCCAAAAACTCGCCGTAGCCGATCATCAACTCTCCGTTGTCCCAAATCGTTCCCACTGATTCCGACACCTTCCGCAACTGCGTGACAGAGTCAATCCGACCGAAGCGCCCGTCTCGGAGGAGTACGCACGGCCCCTGCAATTCATCAGACGGAGTCACCGCGCACGCCTTGCCCGGCCGCTCAATCTTCATCTGGGTTCCAACCGCGATGAACTTCCCGAGCGCCTCCATGGAAACTGGAGAGAGAGCGCCGGCGGCAAGCCCAGTGGCCCGAGTTCGACCATATCGGAGCCTGAATCCGCCTGCCCTGGACGGCTGACCAAAGACCGGGCGACCAGCGATGATATCCTCCATGAAGCGGGTATTTGGCTCAATTCTGCGACGCTTCCTCTCCGCTCCATTCTCACCATCAGACTTGCCCTTGTCAGCGAAGTGGCCGATGAACTCCCAGCCCTCGACTTTCAACCGCTCGGTGTGCTTCTGCACCTTTGGTGCCTTGAGGCAGAGGCCTTCACCGATGACCAACATGACACCACCGCGAACGCGGGTTCCGTCAACATTCTCCAAAATCCCGTAGCCGGCACACTCCTCCTTCTCAGTGGACTCGCCATTCACCATCACAGGGCAGGCTCGGACGATCATGTCGAGCTCTTCGGGTGTCGGTCGATACTGCAGGTTCTTCCGGTAGAGCCCGAACTCCTCCTTCACCCTCTCGACCTCCTCAAAGCGGGCGACATAGGGGCCAACTCCCAAGTCACGGCGTACCAGATCAGTTATCAGAACGGCAAGGGCCTGAGCGGTTCCCCCGGCAGCGCGGATGGGGCCACAGAAGTCGACTGAGACGAATTGCGAGCCATCCTCATTGTTGAGCAGCCTGACATTGCTTATGCCTTCGAGTGGAGCGACGAGAACCGCCTCTGTGAGAATCGCCAAGCCGACTCTGAGGCCGATGTCAATCGCCTTTACGAGGTCGCCTGTTCGTACATGCATCCGCTGTGCGACCCGCTTGCTCATCTCGATGGAAGCGGCCTCTCTGTCCTCGTTCTCCAACAGCTCTCTGAGTTCATCCTCGAACTCAAGCCCGTCGAGATACTCCTCGAGCAGTTTCTCGGTTCTTCCGGCGAGGTCGGCAGCGCGTGGAATCTCCACCCTGTCGACGAGGTCCTTCCCCTGGGCGCGTGCCGCCTCGGCGATTTGATAGGCGACTTCACAGCCTTCATCGAGACTCTTCTGATACGCCTCCATCTCCTCAGTAAGGCGCTCCTCGTCCCATGGATGCAACATCTGAAACCACTCGTTCGCTCGCGAACATCCCACCTCGGACAACCAACGCTCAAAGTCATTCGCTCTCACTAGAGAGCGTACTCACACTCCGGCAGCCGTCTCACGCAACCTTGATGCGCCCGCGCCGAAGAGGTGGAAAATGGAGAGAGAGATGTCGGAACACACGGCCGTAGCAGAGGCGCGACAGCGATTGGTCGAAAAAATCCGAGATTTGGCCTGGCTCCGTTCCGACCACGAGGAGTTCACGCTCGCCAGTGGCCGAACAAGCCGGCACTTCTTCGACATGAAACCGGTGATGATGGACCCCGAGTGCGCCCATCTGCTCGGCGTTCTCATCCACGCCGAACTTCAACAGATTGGTGACATCGATGCGGTCGGTGGTTTGGAACTAGGTGCAGTCCCACTGACTGGAATCGTGATTGCCAAGGCTGTCACGGGGAGTGACCTGCGCGGTTTCCTCATCCGAAAGGAACCCAAGGGCCGTGGTGGCAGGAAGACCGGGAATCCACCGGGAATTGAGGGTTCAACCTTGAACTCGGGCGACCGGTGTATCATTTTGGAGGATGTCACGACCACGGGCGGCTCGGCACTGATGGCGGTCGAGAGGCTGCAGGATTGCGGCTGCGAAGTGGTCGCTTGCATCACAATCCTCGACCGGGAGGAGGGTGGCGCAGAAGCATTCGCTGCGGCGGGAATTCCACTGCATCCACTCAGCACACTTTCAGATGTCGAAGGCTGAGCAGCCGAGCTTCGACGGCTCTCACATCCGAGGGCGGGACGGACTGGGAACCGCATCAGCGAGGGCTTTTCATTCCGAAAGGGGATAATACTCCGACCCACACCCGGAAAGTTGGGGGGATGCTGGCCGATGAGTGAAGGAATCCCTGCTCAAGTCATTCGACGCTGGTTCAAGGAAGGCTGGAATGAAGGCAACTTCGATTTGATTGAAGAGTTGTTCTCGACAAAATTCCATGCTGAGGGCGGCCCTCATGGAAAACTCGACCGGCTCGCATATCGGCAGTATGTAGAGACAGTACTCTCGGCAGCCCCAGACATTCGCTGCGAAGTTATCGAACTCTTTGAAGCGGGTGAATATGTCGTCTCCCGCGTACGTTCAACCGGCACTCATTCGGGTAATGTGAACGGGATTGATGCAACCGGTCAAGAAGTTGCGATAGAGGTTGTCGATGTCTGGAGAGTGGTAGACGGTGCGATTCTAGAACGGCGGAACACAGAGTTTGACACTATGGGACTTTCAGAACAACTTAACAGAAAAATTCGATTCAACCCCGACAACTGACAACATTCAGTATCAGTTGGTTGAGAGTGACTGAGCAATGAGCAGCTCGCTCCGGATGGAGGCGATTTCTGTTGTCGCCTACTCCTCAGAAAGCCCGACCGCCAATATCAAGGAGGGTGGAGACTCGCCGGGAGCCATGACAACTGTACAGATGCGAACGAGCATGGGTGACATCACGATTGAGTTGTTCACCGACGAGATGCCGATAACCGCTGGGAACTTCCTCGAACTTGCGGAGAAGGGATACTACGACGGGCTCCACTTCCACCGCGTCATCAAGGGATTCATGCTCCAAGGGGGTTGCCCTAACTCCTCAGACCCGAACTCTCCGGCCTGTGGAACTGGTGGGCCTGGTTACAAGGTCCAAGACGAACACCCTTCCGGGGTCAGGTACTCCAATGAGGTGGGAACACTCTCGATGGCGAACACCGGCCAGCCGAACAGTGGCGGCTCACAATTCTTCCTCAATACGAACCATAACGCGTTCCTCGATTGGTGGGATGGGAACACGCCATCCAAGCATCCAGTGTTTGGGAGAGTCGTCGAAGGGATGGATGTGGTGCGAGAGATTGAAGGGAGTCCGACAAACACCCAGGACAAGCCAAACCAGCCTGTGCAGATCATCTCCGTGAAGCGAATTCCCTGATTGGGACTTTCTCAGTGAAGCGGATTTCCGTAGTGGATTTGGCGCTTTTTCGGGTCAATCAGCGAGCCGAAGGGCTGACAGGTTATTAAGAACTAAACCGTTGGCCTAAGCGTCAATTTATTAAGTAACTAACACCCGGGCACTAGCATGGCGAGGCACAGGGCGGGCGATCGGCGCATCCTCAGCATCAGTATTCCAGAAAAGTTGGCGAAGCGGCTAGACCGACAGGTCGGGCGAGGCCGGGAACAGGGCAGGTCGGCAACGATTGCGAGGCTTGTGGAACTTGGAATGAAAGCTGAAGCGAGCGCCCCGGACTTGGATGTGGAGGTTGAACCAAGGGTGG
>Ga0208879_1002296_pt1 | contig 17044 bp, 20 predicted proteins | sample Knorr_S15_td_Bot_FD_185605 | JGI IMG/M metagenome (GOLD analysis project Ga0208879, IMG submission 185605) | Marine microbial communities from Southern Atlantic Ocean transect - Knorr_S15_td_Bottom_ad_5009_LV_A (SPAdes) (version 2) | ecosystem: Environmental > Aquatic > Marine > Oceanic | place... | reverse complement strand
CAAGCTGCATTATCGCCACGAAGATCTAAACACTGGCTTTTCAAAACAACACCATCCGATGCATGTGATGGATGGCATCGGCCAGGTTTGGGGTTCGATCCGCGATCCATTGCCGGATGAGCGGCCATCGAGAATGCTCAAAAATATCGGCCCGGGGGAGTCCAATTATAATCGTTACGATCGGCTGATCGCGGACGAGGCCTGCACATGGCTAGCAGATGAGAGCAAAAATCATGATGAAAAACCGTGGGTGTTGTATCTGGGATTTGTTGCGCCGCATTTTCCGTTGGTTGTGCCAGAGGAGTTTTTCAATCTTTATCCATTGGATAAATTGCCACCACGCAAGCTTGATTTGGAAAAAGGCTATGTCCGTCATCCTTGGCTGCAACGGATGGACGATTTCTCCCAGGTTGATCGCAAAATGACACCTGAAGAAAGGCTGATGGGAGTTGCAGCTTATTTCGGCCTTTGTACCTATATTGATCATCAAATTGGCCGGGTATTAGATGCGCTGGCTGAGTCCGGTATGGAAGGTGACACGCGGGTGATTTACACCAGCGATCACGGCGACAATGTCGGTACGCGCGCATTGTGGGGCAAATCTAACATGTATGAAGAAAGCGCCGGTATCCCGCTGATTGTCGCCGGAGAAGGCATCCCAGAAGGCAACGTCAGCACGACAACGACATCTCTGCTGGATAGCTACCAGACAGTCATGCATGGGGTTGGGCTAGACTTAAATGATGAAGAGCAGGAACTCGAAGGCAAATCATGGTTTGATCTGGCGAATGCTGTAGATGATCCCGAACGTATTGCCTTTGGCGAGTATCACGCCTCTTCCTCGCCGACGGGTGCCTTTATGCTGCGTAAAGGCAGGTACAAACTCATTTATTATGTTGAGTATGAGCCCGAACTGTTTGATCTTGAAGCCGATCCCGAAGAAACAATCGATTTGGCTGGCAACCCTGACTATGCCGATGTGCTCAAAGAATATGAGGGATATCTGCGGGCCATTTGTGATCCGGAAAAAACCGACCGACAGGCTAAGGATGATCAGAACGTCTTGATCGAGAAATTCGGCGGACGCGATAAAGCGCTCCATACCGGAACGCCGGGCGCGACGCCGGTGCCGGGTCAAGCGCACGAGACATAATAATGGCTACATTTGTTCTCGTTCATGGCATGGGAGCGGGCGGTTGGCAGTGGCGCGAGGTTGCCGACATTTTGCGATCCAAGGGAAATATGGTGTTTGCACCGACTTTGACCGGTCTCGGGGATCGCGCACATTTATTGACGCCGGAGGTTGATCTCGAAACCCATATCACCGATATCGCAAACGTCATCGAATGTGAAGAATTGCAAGATGTCGTTTTGGTTGGTCATAGCTACGGCGGCATGGTGGTCACTGGCGCTGCTGATCGGCAATATGAGCGCATTGGATGTCTGATCTATCTGGATGCCTTTCTGCCGGAAGATGGTCAGTCTGTGATGGATTTGCAGCCATCTGATCGCATTGAATATTATCAAAAAATGGCGGATGAGAAGGGCGACGGTTGGCGCATTCCCACGCCGCCCGCCGAGTTCTGGAAACTCAACGATCCCGAAGATAGAGCGAAGTTCGACCGCCTGAAAAAGGACCATCCGCTGGCAGCGCTAACTCAACCGGTCAATTTTGACCATCCAAGGCCGGATAAGCGTGCCTATATCTGGGCTTCTGGTTTTACCCCAAGTCCGTTTGAGAAGTTTGCCGAGGCGTGCCAATACGATGACGATTGGCTCTATGAGGAAATCGACAGTGGCCATCAAATGATGATGTCGCACGCCCCAGAACTCTCCGACATCCTCCTCAATATATCTCAATAAGCCAGCGTGACTTGTCGCAAGTCGTTGTGTAAATTCATGTCAAGAAACGGATATTGGTAGTTCTTCATGAATGATACAAAAAAGCAGAACTCGGATGAATCGGTTTTAATTGAGCTTTGCAAAATGTGGTCGAATGCAATGCGCATATCACCGGATTTAGAGCTCGACCCTGGTGAAATGAAAACAATTGGTGATAGATTGCTAAATACCGAAGCCAGGAGCATTGAGACGATCCTTATGAAATTTAGAGCCGCACATGCAACGGCGGGACGCGCACTCGATGAAGGCCATCCGGTGCGGAACCTGCTCGAGTCAACGGTTTCCGATTTGGACAAGTTTGAAGAATAAAATGGCCGCTCCGCAAGACACGAATACTCAACCATCCATTAGCGTGCCTATTGCTTATCTGATGTTGGCTCTCACCGTTCTGTTGTGGGCCATCAGTGTTGTCATCGCACGTGGCGTGCATGATCAAATTCCATTGATCGGCCTGACGTTTTGGCGCTGGGTCGTCGCGATACTAATTTTGTTTCCTTTTGTTTGGCGGGATGTCGCCGCCAATTTGGACCTGGTTCGTAAACATTGGGGCGTTTATTTTGCTCAAGGCACCTTTATGGTCGGCGGCGGCGCGCTGCTGTTTACCTCCCTAAATTTTACCACAGCGATCAATGCGGCTCTGGTGAATACGTCGCAGCCTGTTCTGACCGCAATGTTGACCTGGATAATCATGAAGGATCGCCTCAAAGGCATTCAATACGCAGGTATAGCCTCGGCAATTGTCGGCGTGGTGTTTGTGATTGCCAAAGCAGACATCAATGTTCTCATGAATTTGGATTTTAACATTGGCGACTTCTTGGTTATTTTGGCGATTTTGTCTTATTCAATGTATGCCGTGAATTTAAGAAAGCTACCAACGGGATTGAAAACATTTCCCACTCTTTTTGTTATTTTGTTTTTTGGCATGTTCTCCATATTTCCATTCTACATTGGCGAAACCATTTTGGTTGGTCCTGTTCCGTTTACCTTGATGACTGCCATTACGACGTTTGTTTTGGCGCTTGTTGTGTCGATTGCTTCGATTGCTTTGTGGAATAATGGCAACCGTGTCGTCGGCCCTCATCGCGCGGCTATTTTTGTAAATCTCATGCCGGTCTATGGGTCAGTTCTCGCCATAAGTTTCCTCGGCGAGGAGTTGTTTTTCTACCATGTTATCGGAGCGGTTTTTGTCTGTGCGGGCATTTTCATGGTTGTCCGAAACCACTAGGATATTTCGATGTTTTTCGATGACCACACCTTGCCGCAGACCATTGGTCAGATTGTTGTCGGCATTTTTTTCTGGATAATGGTGGCAAAAAATCTGCGGGTCTGGCAGTTCAATATTGAACGCACCGGCGCAATTCTGCCCATGCCGCAATTCTTTCTGGTGATAAATTTTTTACTTATGGTTATATGCGGCGCGGCGCTGGTCATTGACTACTATGCCTCCTATGGAGCGATGGTGTTGATTGTGCTGACCGTGCTTTCGACAGCTATGTTCCATCGATTTTGGGCCATGGAAGACGCGCTTAGAAACAACTATCATATGCTGCTGTTTTTCAATAATGTCGCCATCACTGGTGCGCTGATTATGATCATTTAACGAGCGATGGATGACCTTAGAGCTTTATAATTTTCCGGCTTCGACCTGTAGTCTTAAGGTGCGCATTTGCCTGGCAGAGAAAGACCTCGATTGGGTGGATCACAAATTGAGCCCCGGTGGCAGCGACCATCTCACTCCAGAATATCTGAAAATGAACCCAAACGGGGTGGTGCCGACGCTGATCCATGACGGCGCGCCGATCATCGATTCTTCAGTGATTATTGAATATCTCGATGAAGTTTTCCCAGGCGTTAAACTAACGCCGGATGATCCCAAGGAACGCGCCGCAATGCGCTGGTGGCTCCGCTATTTTGAAGAAAAGCCAACCGGCGCGGTGCGCTATCCAACCTTTCAAAAAATCCTGATCCGCAATTTTAGGGATATGTCTGATGAGGAGTTTAAAGAGGCCGCCGATAAACGTCCGCTCAAGACGGATTTTTATACCCGCATGGGGCGGGATGGTTTTAGTGACGAAGAAATTCAGACCGCGCTTGATGACATCCGCCAAACCGTTGAGCGCATGGATGCATCGATTGCAAAAAATAGCGGGCCTTGGATTATGGGTGCGTTTTATTCGCTCGCAGATATTTGCGTTGCGCCACTGATAGATCGCATGGAAGATTTGGGTTATGAGCAATTATGGGAAAAAGATTTGCCGCATGTTGGTGAATGGCTGAAGGCCATGAAGGCACGACCTGCGTACTCAAAAGCCTATTACCACGGTGCTAGATACTCTGAAATATTTCCAGATTTAGGTCTCGGTAGATCGACACCTGCTTAGAGATAAGGCGCTATTAATCTTTCTGCATTGCCGGACAGAATTAATTCCTTGTCGGCGTCACTGATGTTGGCATTTTTTACCGCCGCCAATGATCGATCCGTTAAAAAAATGGGACAATCTGTGCCAAATACAATGCGGTCAGCGCCAAATATAGCGACGCCAATTTCAATGGATCTCGGACCGAGCGAAGATATATCGACGTGAACGCGACGTGCTCGGGATGTCGGCATAGGATCATCCGGCGTGCGCGTAACTGACACGTTGTCCATACGTTCAATCACCATCGGCAAGGTGCCACCTAAATTGGCGACATGCAGGGATACCTCTGGAAAGGCGTCGAGGAAATCGCTGAACAATAAAGTCACCATGCAATGCGCGACGCGGTCTTGAACAGTGAGTGCCAGTCTTTCCGCCGCGTGATCCTTAAACGGCGCCCTTGCAGGGGTGTGAACTTCAGGCACTTCATCGGGACGCCTTCCTGGATGAATGAAAATATGTCCGCCAATTTCCTGCACAATCTCAAAAATGGGCCGCATTCGCTCAACATGTTTCATCGACACAAAACAATTGTTAGGAAGAATAACGCCAATGAGTCCGAGCTCATTTCGACATCTTTTGTATTCCTGAATGGCGAGATCGATATCAGCCATGGGAAGGGCGGCCAAACCAGAAAAGTGTTCCGCGTAATTCCGGGAGAGCTTTGAAACATTGTCGTTATACAGCTGCAATAGCGGAAAACACTCTTTTGGGTCGATGCTATCCAATCCAAAAAGTCCCGGAAAAGAAAGAACTTGCCGCGACACGCCATGGGTATCCATAAATGCGCGCCGGGCATCCATATCCATATAGGTCTCCGGAAATGCTATTTTGCCGTGGGGCATATGGAAAAGTTCGGTGCCATCCTCTTTCGTTTCGATCAGAGGAGGGATTTTACGTTTCCGAAGCTCCGCTGCCAGCGCTGCCGGCACATAATGCGTGTGCAAATCTATGGTCACGTTGAACTAATTCGCTTCCTGAACGCGGTAGAAGTTATTGACCCCTGCAGCTTCACGAATTTCAGGTACGTCTTTTCCCTGCGCCGCAGTGGTATAGGGAATACCGATTGCATCAGCGATACGAACAAATCCATGAAAAGCAGATGTCGTTGCAGCGGCATCTACCGTCGCGTCATTTCCAAGCTCATCGAATAGCACTTGGCGAGCTTTGGCAATTTTGTCATTTTCCCGGCCAACGATGGCTTCGGCGAAATTTACCAGAGCCTCGGCATTGGGAATGTTGGTAGCGTCACTGAGGCCTCCAACAACGTCTGAAAGATCAACTTCGTTTTCGGCTATTTGCGTGCTCTCACGGAGCATGTAGGAATGTGCCGTTGTTCAATAGGCGCATTGATGAAGCGCCGAGACCCGGGCCGCTATGATCTCCATTTGCGGCCGTTTTATTGCGCGAATGCTTTTATCAAATTGGTAGACATATTCACCGGGTAAGTAGTGCGTGTTCGCCAGCGCCCAATAGTTCCGCATCGATTCCGGCACCATTGATAGTCCTCGGTAAATATATCCGACTTTTGGGCTGGGGTAGAGTGGCTCATCGGTTTCGACAGCGTCTTCCGGCTCGACAATCGGCAGCCATGCGGCGTTGACCTTCGCGCCCGGCGGCAGGTAACGAGTTGGCTCGCCAGCAATCGCGTCTGGAAGATCGGTATCCGGCAGGCCAAGCGCCATCGTGCAGGTATCCATCACCGAAACCATCGCAATGATGCCGACGATCTCAACAAATTCACCTTGGGTTAGATCGCTATCCAAAACTTCTGCGGTCCAAGGCTCGGTCAGTCGGCCCGGGTCGGACACTGTCCGGTGAATGAGCTCGACCTCGGCATCGCTCAAAGCGCCGGTCACAGAATGCGCTCCAGTTACTGCATAGGGTGAGAGCGCTTCTTTGATTTCGCTGCAAAAATCGCAGGAACGGGCTTGGCGAATTTCAGCGACAACGGCAAGCCGCCGCGCGCCATCAAGCCAAGTGCCGGGTGATGCAATGCGCCCCCAGGCGTCTTTGTGCGTTTCCACGATATCCTGACGGACCTCATAGGCACAATTTTCAAAAGGTGTTGATGACATTTAAACTAACCTCACTGTTCATATTGTTCGTAGGGCTAGCATAAAAGAAATAAGGGCTTGCTGACCAGCCTTTATATCTTGCACTGCACAATCATATTTCATTCACAATTCGCTGATTACGGCTAAATTCTGCTAGGATAATATCCCTATAATAAATTAGGGAGTATCAACGTCATCCTTTAGAAGGAGGACCATTGAATGGCCAAAGATGCAGCGAAAATTCTAATTCTTGGTGCGGGTAAAATAGGCACCACAGTTGGAGAAATGTTGCAGGAAACCGGCGATTTTGTGTGCAGATAGCCGATGCGCAGGAGCTTGCATTCGACTCTGATCACCACAAAGATCTAAATCCGTTTGTGTTAGATGTGTCGGATGGAAAGGCGCTACGCTTGGCTCTTGAAGGCCGGGATGGGGTTATCAGCTATCTTGATTTGCAGGTTGCTCAAGCAGCTGTTGATGTCGGTGTTAACTATTTTGATCCCACCGAAGACGTTCAAACCGCCAGAGGAATACGCAAATTGGCTGAGGGCGCCAAATCCGTATTCATCCCGCAATGCGGTCTGGCTCCGGGTTTTATTGCGCAAATTGCAGTAGCCGTGGTCAATTGTATGGCACTCCAATTACTGTTGGCATGCTCTCCTGCATCCCCGCCGTATATTTTTTTGGCGTAGGTTTCCTGGTGAAGACCGCCCTCTTTATTTCCTTTTACAGTAACAAAAATAACGACGACATCCTGCTCGGTCATCGGAACACCATATTTGATGATATCTTTAAAAACATCTCGTCGCGCACATAGATTTAGATCATTGGCCAGCAGCTTGATCATATCCCGGTGACCTGGGTAACGAACCGTCTTGTAGTTTAGATTCTGAACTTGGCTTTCCAGCGTTTCACAGAGACTACCGATCCCTCCAGAGGTCGAAAAGGCTTCATACCGAACGCCGTCGAGGAAAAACTCCTCTAAAGCCTCAAGAGGAAGGACCTCCCGGCGCTCTCCTTCATGGATAACTTCGCAAGGATTAAATATATTTCGCGAAGCCACCGCAGATTTCAACCACGGTGCCGGTTTGATAGCTGTTTTTTTCAGATACCATCCAGGCTGCAGCATCGCCAATTTCTTTCGGGTCCGCCCAACGGCCGAGAAGCGTTTGTGCAGAAACACCGTCGTGAAATTGTTGTGGTGTAATGCCTTTCATTTTGGCCATAACTTCAGAACGGGGACCCCAAGATTCTGTATTGGTAAAGCCCGGGCAGATTGTATTAACGGTAATGTTGTCCGGTCCGAGTTCCGCCGCCATGATTTTAGCAAAACCATGAATGGCAGTATTGGGGATGGTGGTGGTCAGAGCCCCCGGCATCAACTGTTTGCCGGTGACACCCGAAACGTTGAGAATGCGACCCGCACTGGATTTTTTAATGTGCGGGATGGCATGCTTGGTTGTGTGTACAAAAGACATGAGGTTGGTGTTGAGGATTGTGTCCCAAAGATCCTCGTCCACACTGTCGATTGTGCCGGGGATCATGCCGCCGACATTGTTTACCAGAATATCAATCCCGCCGAGAGCCTCCGCCGCAGCTTTGATGAATTTTCCGCAACCTTCTTCGGTTGATAAATCGCAAATGATGCCGACGGCTTTTACGCCCTTTGCTTCTAATTCTGCAACCGCCTGGTCCAGGCGTTCCTGGTTGCGTGCCGATAGGGCGACATTACAGCCTTCGTCGGCAAGTGAATTTGCAATCGCGTTTCCAATGCCCTGACTAGAACCGGTGATGGCAGCATTTTTTCCCTTAAGTCCCAAATCCATTTATTTTTCTCCTGATGTACTTTGTAAGTTGAGTTTATTGATTAATCTCGATTGTCGATGCGTTTGTTGAAGGCTCTTACTTCGGCGAGTTCCCAAATGTCGGCTTGAACAAGAGGATCGTCTTTTCGAAACGCTTCAACCGCCGCCCGGTCAGGAGCCTCAATGACGTAGAGGCTGCCAATGATATTTTCCATGGCATCATCCATCAGCGGACCAGACATCACATTTTTAATATCGCTTTGAGCGAGGTATTCAACATGCGCTGGCAATACAGCTGCCCGTTTTTCGGCCATGCCCGGTTTATCGATGCAAAAAATTGTAAACAGCATATTTTTTCTCCCTAATTTTTATTTTCTAACCACCACCGCCAGCAGCAACTGCCGTTCGTTCAGCCACCCGCTCAATGAGCTCGTAGGTATCTTCAATATAGGCCTGGTCGATATTGCGCGTTATGAAGACAATTCGCGTGCGTCTGTCATCGCTCGGCCAGCCATCGAGCCAGTCTAGAGAATGAAAGATCATCTGGGCACCTTGAATGACGGCGGGTTGGTCGGGGCGCTCGGCAACGTTGACGATGCCTTTGACACGGAGTAAATCCGGCCCGGCCTCCTTGGATAGTCCTTCCAGGAACATGCTGAGCGTATTCAGCGCAATGGGGTTCTCGCGCACCATAACAAAAGATTTTATACTCGGATCGTGGGCGTGCGTGGCTTCTTCTGGCGTGTGGCCATGTTCTTTATAATAGGCGAGGGCCTCCTCATCCGGCTCGGCCATTGTGCTTGCAGCTAGCTCCGAACTCGCTTGATTTTCGTAGGCGTCGGTTTGCAACCAGTTTTCAAAATCAACGTTTTTGGTTGTTGGATCAAACAGCCCGGTGCCAAATAGATCAGACGGGTCTACATCCTTGGTCGTTGTCGCGATAATGGGTGCGGCGGGATTGAGAATACGAAGGCGTTCCTTCAAGGTTTCGATCTGTTCGTCTTCTTCCGTGAGATCAACTTTGGTGATGATCAACCGGTCGGCGATGGCTGCTTGTTTGACGCATTCCGGGAACCGGTCCAGCGATGAAATGCCGTTTATCGTATCCACCGTTGTAACCACACCATCCAGAGCATAATGGTTCAATATCATCGGATTGGTCAGAATAATTTGAAGGACTGGAGCAGGATCTGCAATACCGGTGGTCTCAATAACGACCCGATCAAAAAACGGAATCGTGCCAGCATTTCGTTGGATGTAAAGATCTCGAAAGGTGTCGATCAAATCACTTTTAACCGTACAGCAAAGGCAGCCATTCGCGAGTTGAATGATATTTTCATTGGAGCTTTCGACAAGATCATAATCGATACCGATCTCACCAAACTCATTGACGATGACGGCGGCTTGCGACATGTCGGGATGCTCCAGCAAAGTGTTTAGGAGCGTCGTCTTGCCACTGCCTAAAAATCCCGTGATTAGGGTAACCCAAATTTTGTCCATGTTACTTACCTATTTATAGAGATTAATAAATCTCGCAGCCCGGCAGGCCGCAGGAAATCAAGTGATCGCTTGGGAAGTTGGTGATGATATCACATCCATCTTCAGTCACCACGACTTCTTCTTCAATCCGTGCTGCTCCGGAACCATCAGATGCGCCTTTCCAGCACTCAACCGCGAAGACCATGCCTTTTTTGAGGACGGTTCCTTGGTTCATGTAGCGCCGGGAGATAATGGGGCGTTCCCAAAGGCTGAGGCCAATGCCATGGCCAAATTGCAGCAAGAAGGCCTCATCTTCATTAGCATAGCCAAATTCTTCGGCCTTTGGCCATGTCCGCGAAATATCATCAAGCTGCGCTCCTGGCCTGATCGCCTCCAAGGCTGCATTAATCCACTGCGAGCATTGCTCATACGCTTCTTTTTGCGCGTCGTTGGGAATGCCGCAGATAAAGGTGCGGTAATAGCAGGTGTGGTAGCCGTTCAAACTGTGCATGATATCCAAGAAGATCATGTCGCCCGGCTGGATCATGCGATCAGAAAATGTATGTGAATGCGGCGCGCCTCGGGGGCCGGCAACCGAGTTCACACATTCGACCCGCTCCGAGCCCATGGCATAAAGCTGTTCATTGGCAATCGCCACTAGGTCGTTTTCGCGGGCACCCGGGCGGATTGCTTTGGCGATATCAAGGTAGACACCATCCACCATCGCAGCGGCTTGCTTGAGTATCTCAATTTCTTCATCGGTTTTAATTTCGCGGGCATCCATCAAGGCTTGCTGGCCATCAACCAATTGAATGCCTTCGGCCTCAAGGGCGCGCATCATTGGTAGTTCCATGACATCAATACCGATGGGTTCCTTCTCGATGCCCATATCTGTCAGTTTGTCTTTGATCTGCTTGGCAAAGACTTTTTCGATGCCGAGCATCGGGGGCAGGGCACCTTGCATGATGGATACCGGCGCTGCGACATTATTTCCGAGCCAAGGGGAGCTTTTGCGCTTCGCCGGTGCTGCCGGATCCCAGAGGAATGGGCTGCCTTCCTGACCCAACAAACAATAGCGGTCAAATTTATCCCGGCCCCATTCGCCAAGATGTGTTGATGTAATGTAGCGAACATTGTCGAAGTTAAAACATATGACTGCTGCTAGGCCTGCATCGGTGATCGCTTGCCTCGCGCGTTCCGTGCGATCAGTAGCCAATTTACGCATATCAACACCGGCCTCCCAGTCTTTGGACATCGTGCCCCAGGTGGCGGTTGAGTGTGGTCGCGTATAAAACATTGTGTTCTCCCTATCTAACAAATCGCTGCGTTATGACTTTATTTCAATTCACCACGGCGGGACCTAATTGAAATCATCCAAACCCGCGTAAATAAACCTTTAAATCCTCGAATTTCAACAGATGAAAAGCTGGTTTTATAATAGTCTAAATCATCCTTTTATTGTAGCTCTCTTAGCGCCACTTGTTGACAAATTAGCGTGTCTGTGGAAATATCCTCGAAAATGTGCAAACGATTGCATAAAAATCGTTATTCGGCAAGAGGCGATTGATTCATATTATCAATTGTCCATTTCGGGGAGGCAAACTCTTGGCAAAGAAGACAACGGCGAAGAAAAAAGCGCCAACTAATAATGCGCAGCTCAACGATGATATTGGGGAGGAAAATCGCCTCAAAATGTATCGTCTACAGCTTGAAGTACGCCATATCGAACAGCGCGCCCACGACCTGTTCTTTCAAAATTTGATTAAGGGAACCAGTCATTTGGCGCTTGGCCAAGAAGCTATAGCATCAGGATTTGGCACGGCGCTGCGCCCGGATGATTACACCTTTTGTACTTATCGCGGCCACGCCCATACGTTGGTGAGAGGCACTTCGATGACGGCAATGCTCGGCGAATTGATGGGCAAAGAATGCGGCATGTTGAAAGGCAAAGGCGGCTCAATGCATCTGACAGATGTTGAGAAGGGGGCAATGGGCTCTTACGCGATTATCGGCGCGCATCTGCCGATTGCTGCCGGCGCGGCCTGGCAGGCGCAATATAACAAGACCGGACAAATCGCAGTGTGTTTCTTTGGTGACGGCACGACCAATATTGGCGCGTTCCATGAAGCCCTGAATTTTGCAGTTATCTGGGATCTACCAGTGGTATATGTCTGTGAGAACAATCTTTATATGGAATACACCCCGATTAGTGAAGTAACAGCGGTTGAGCATCCGGCGGCGGACCGGGCCAGTGCTTATGGTTTGGAGTCTATTATCGTCGATGGCAATGATGCGGATGCGGTCTACCGGGTGGCGGTCACGGCATTTGATAAAGCACGCAGCGGCGGCGGCCCCTCTTTGATTGAAGCCAAAACTTATCGCCACTCTGGGCATTCACGTGCCGATCCAGCAAAGTATCGACCTGAAGGTGAGCTTGAAGAATGGCTCAAGAAAGACCCAATCCCAATGTATCGACAACGACTGCTGGATTACGGCGTAAAAGAAGATGTTGTTAAGGGTATCGAAGACTCGGTAATGGCAGCTGTCGATGAGGCGACGGAGGCAGCGAAAGCCTCGCCGCCGCCGCCACTGGAATACGCCTACACAGATGTCTGGGCTGATGGAGGTTCGTCATGGCGGAATTAATCTACCGGGAAGCGGTCGCCGAAGCCATCGCCCAGGAAATGCGCCGGGATGAAAGTGTTGTTTTTCTGGGCGAAGATATTGCCAAAGCTGGCGGTGTGTTTAAAGCGACAGTGGGGCTTTGGGAGGAATTCGGTGATTTGCGCGTACGCGATACGCCAATTTCCGAGCAAGCGATTTTAGGCGCGGCGATGGGCGCGGCAATGACCGGACTTAAACCAATTGCCGAGATCATGTTCTCGGATTTCCTCGCCGTCTGCTGGGATATCATCTGTAACCAAATGGCAAAATCCCGCTATATGACCGGTGGCCAGGTTGATATGCCGTTGGTTATTCGCACAGCAAATGGCGGCGGTGCCAGGTTTGGCGCTCAGCATTCGCAAAGTCTTGAAAACTGGGCGATGATGATCCCCGGACTTAAAGTGGTTGCGCCCTCAACACCGGCTGATGTCAAAGGCCTTCTGGCGGCGGCCATTCGTGATCCCGACCCGGTGATTTTCTTTGAGCAGAAATCTCTCTATGCGACCAAAGGTGAAGTGCCGGACGGCGAACATATTGAAGAGATCGGCAAAGCCAAAGTGGTGCGTGATGGTGATGATGTCACCCTCATCGCGCTTGCCATGATGGTGCCGCGGGCTTTGGAAGCAGCCGAGAGATTGCAGGCTGAAGCCGGTATTTCGGCGAGTGTGGTCGATGTCAGAAGCCTCGTGCCGCTTGATACCCAGACCATTCTTAGCGAAGTGCGAAAGACCGCACGCGTTGTGACGGTAGAAGAAAACCCGCGGCTTTGCGGCTGGGGGGCAGAAATTTCTTCGATCATTGCCGAAGAATGTTTCTATGACCTCGACATGCCGATTGTGCGCATTACCTCGCCGCACATACCACTAGCATCTGCTGATGAGCTTGAAGATATCATGATCCCGTCAGTTGATCGCATTTTCGAAACCGTGCGGCAGGAAGTCGATTGATGGATGTCCTCATGCCACAAATGGGCGAGACTGTAGCCGAAGGCACGTTGACCGCTTGGCATAAAAAGGTTGGCGACACGGTGAGTGCGAGCGATATCCTGTTTGAAATCGGCACCGATAAAGTCGAAATGGAAGTTCCCGCTCAAATCGATGGCGTGCTCAAAGAAATTCTGGTTCAGGCTGGTGATACGGTTGATGTCGGAACAAAGCTGGCGGTTATTGAAGGCAGCGGCGAAGAAACCAATGATGCGCCGGCGCCTGCGGCCCCTCAACCTGAAACGCCGAAAGCTGCCACACCTGCACCAGCTCAAAGTCCAGTAGCACCGCTCGTAGATCGCCCCAAACGTGACAGATCGATGAAACTTTCTCCGGTGGTGCGGAAATTATTAACAGAAAATAACCTTAGTCACACCGACATCGTCGGCACCGGTCGCGATGGCCGCATCAAGCGCGGCGACGTTTTGGCTTATCTCAAAGGACCCGCATCTGTTCCATCAACGCCGGCTCCTGCAGAAGCGCCTGGCGCGATTTCAGGCGAAGGCATTACAGTTGTGCCGTTTAGCTATCGCCGTAAAATGACAGCCGAACATATGGTCCGCTCGAAAGCCACCTCTCCGCATGTCTTGCAGGCGGTTGAAGTTGATTTCTCAGCCGTCAATAAGGCCCGACAGACGATTGGACCAGAATGGAAGCGCCGGGAAGGCTATTCACTGACCTATCTGCCGTTCATTGCCAAAGCAGTTTGCTCGGCGATTAAAGATTTCCCGCGCATCAACGGTCATATCGAGAAAGATCATCTCGTCGTATTTGACCGGGTTAATCTGGCGATGGCGATTGATCTGAACTTTGAAGGCCTTGTCGCACCGGTGATCCGGGATGCCGATTTAAAAGCAGTTACCGAAATTGCCCGGGCAACGCATGAACTGGCTCGCCGCGCCCGCGCCGATGAGCTAACGCCGGATGAGTTTGCCAACGCGACCTATACGATCTCCAATAATGGCTCCTTTGGTACGCTGATCACCGCGCCGATCATCAATCAGCCGCAAGTGGCGATCCTGTCTACCGACGGCATTACCAAGCGGCCCATAGTGATTGAACACGACGGCGAAGACGTCATCGCGATCCGGCCGGTCGGTATTTTGGCGCAAAGCTTCGATCACCGGGCGATTGACGGCTCTTACTCCGGCGCGTTTATGCGCCGTGTGAAGGAAATCCTTGAAGGCAAAAACTGGGTAGAATCTATTAGTTAAAAAAGCCGTGTCACCCCGGACTTGATCCGGGGTCCAGAAATTTTAACAGCGCGAACTTATCTCAGATGACGACTGGATCCCGGTTCAAGTCCGGGATGACGATGGAGTATGAATATCGGTGTTATTTAACCCGCCCCGTTGAAGACCTGACAATCAAATCGGGTTTGAGTTTAATCGTTCTGGCCGGGATGCTTGAATCGGCGATCTTTTCTAAAAGAATGCGCGCGGCTTCTCCGCCGACATTAACCAGCGGCGTGTGCACGGTCGTTAGTGGTGGGTTAAATTTGTCGGCAAATGGCATGTCGTCAAAGCCGACGACCGAGATATCCTGTCCGCATTTGATGCCATCGGCTTCGAGCTCATCATAGACACCGAGCGCCAACAGATCGTTGCCGGCATAAATGGCAGTGAATTTTTTGCGTAGCGCGAGGAGTTTGCTGGTGGCGTTCCGGCCTTCCTCTTCAGTGAATTCCTCGCAAAATACAACCAAGTCTTTATCGGCTTCAAGGCCAGCATTTTTCATCCCTTGCAGAAATCCCCGGTAGCGTTCATAGCCGGTTGACAAAAATTGCGGTCCGGCAACATAGGCTATTCTTTTGTGGCCTAATTGCGCGAGGTGAGACACAACCATATTCCCACCGATGATTTCGTCACTCACAACAGAGGAGACGTCCGCGTCCACAGAGGCGCGGACGGCTTGCACGAATGGCGTACCCTCCTGGCGGCAATCGTCAATGAGTGAGTCTTTGCGCTTGGCTGTGGCAATGATCAACCCATCGACATGACGTTCTCTAAACTTCTCGACGGTGCTTTGTTGTTTTTCGGGTAGATTATACGTGCTGGCGACAATCACGCTGTAACCATGGGCTTCCAACATATCGTCAATACCCTTGATAATCGGCGCAAAAGCAGGATTGGTCAGATCCGGCACCATGACGCCAACTGTAAAGGATTTGTTGGTTTTGAGGCTTTGCGCAAAGGCGTTTGGACGGTACCCCATATCTTTCACGACCGACAATATCTTATCGGCAATTTCCTCAGTAACCATGCTTCGGGTTTTGGGGTTTAACACGCGCGACACGGTAGAGGAGTGAACCCCAACTTTATTTGCTACATCTTTTAGCGTAACGCGCGTTTTCGTCATGTTGTATCCCCAGAATGAGACAATTAGTCTTTTCTTCTTTTACCGAGATGATATAAATTATGCAATCGTTTGCATGAGTTTATTATATATCAGGAAGGACCCCAAAATGGCAAATAATGATCAGAAAAATAGTTTGGCGGGAAAAACAGTTGGTTGGATTGGCACCGGTCGCATGGGATATGCGATGGCGGAGCGTCTATTAAAAGCGGGTGCCGATCTCTCGGTCTGGAATCGAACAAAATCAAAGGCGGAGCCCCTGGCAGAACTCGGAGCAACGATTGTCGACAGTCCGGCTGATCTTGCGGACCGAGATATTGTCTACACGATGGTTGGCGGACCCACCGATTTTGTTGAAGTCACAACAGGCGAAAATGGTGTTTTATCCCAAGGCGGGAAAACACCTGACCTGTTGATTGATAGCACCTCGATTTCGGAAGAAGCGTCTCATGAAGTGCGTGAATTTGGCCGGGGTGTCGGCACTTCTGTGCTTGATGCAGCGGTCAGTGGAAACGCGAAAGTCGTAAAAGCCGGAAAATTGAGCATTGTTGCTTCAGGCGATAAAGAAGCCTTTGATCAGGCATTACCCTTTTTGGAAGCCATCGGAGATGGGGTTACCTATGTTGGCGAAGGCGAACTCGCCCGCATGGTCAAGATATGCCACAACGTTTTCTTGGGCGTTGTTATTCAGTCTTTAGCCGAAATTACGGTGTTGGCTGAAAAAGGCGGCGTGCCGCGCCACGCCTTCTTGGACTTCATCAATAAAAGCGTTATGGGTTCGATGTTCTCGACCTATAAAACGCCGTCGCTTGTTAATCTTGATTTCACACCAACCTTTACACCGCTTTTGTTGCGCAAAGATATGGAACTTGGATTATCGGCAGCGCGCAAATTGGATGTGCCGATGCCGGTTGCCTCTATGACGCGGGATATCATTCAAAACCTGATCGGCAATGGCTATACCGATTGTGATTTTGCCGCGCTCATTGAGATGCAGGCTAAAAATTCAGGCTATGAGATTAAATCTGAAGAAGTCGAGGTCGGTACCGGGCTTTAAGTACTCGAATTAACCTACCAGGCAGTTGTACAAATAATATTTAACAGCGCTTGGCGTCTCTCGACCTTCACAGCATGAATCGCTCTGTCCAAAGCATCTGGCAGGTCTGCCGGGTCTTCGACTTTCTCACCATAGCCGTCATAGAGCGCCATCATTTTGTCAAATTCAGGTGTTGGGTCGAGGCTGGTCAATGGCATCCGGTTGCTTTTGGCCGCGTGACTATCTGGATACATGCCCAGCGTTGCACGCTTAACAGCAAACCAAGTTGAATTGTTAAAAATCAGGAACAGTACCGGCAGGTCATAGTTTTTTGAAACGTGATGCG
>Ga0208879_1002295_pt1 | contig 17045 bp, 21 predicted proteins | sample Knorr_S15_td_Bot_FD_185605 | JGI IMG/M metagenome (GOLD analysis project Ga0208879, IMG submission 185605) | Marine microbial communities from Southern Atlantic Ocean transect - Knorr_S15_td_Bottom_ad_5009_LV_A (SPAdes) (version 2) | ecosystem: Environmental > Aquatic > Marine > Oceanic | place... | reverse complement strand
CGCCGGCCGTCACGTCACCCGGGCCCCGCGTGTTTCGATGATGTGATCCGCCGTGCGCAGGGCCAAGGCTTGGATGGTCGAGGTTGGATTCAGCGCCGCGCAGGTCACGAAGACGCTGCCGTCGATGGGCGAGATGGTTTTGAATGTTTCGGTCATGATTTTCTCCCGCGGCAACTTAAATGCCTGGGGGCCCACCCGCAATACCCTGAATTGCGGAGAACCCTTTTGCTCCGGGGCGGCGTTTCGGTCCATGATCGGCCACCAGTTCCTGGGGAGCGACAAAGATGAAACCAATCACCGGCAAGTGCATTGAATGCGGGTTCGGACGGGCCGGCGGCGGGCGTTGAATGGAGCCCTTCCTGGCCCTGGCGGTTCTTATCTCGGCGGCGCTGCACCCGGTGTGGAACGCCTCGATAAAGCGCGACGCGCGGCCCGAAGGGACCATGCTGGCTTACCTGCTCCTCATCGGCCTTATCGCCGTCGGCCATGTTTGGATTGCCGGCTACGACCTCATGGCCATCGCGGACGTGTGGCCGTGGCTGGGCATATCGTGGGCGGGCCTGACCCTTTATTCGACGTCGCTGTCGACCATGCTCCGGCGCGGCGATTTGTCCGCCTATTATCCCATCGCCAGGTCCTCTCCGCTGTTCATCGTGGTGGCCGGATTCCTGTTCCTGGGGGAGAGTTATTCGGCTGCCCTGCTGGCCGGCATCGCCCTGGTCCTGGCCGGGGCATTCGCCCTCCAGTACCGGCGCGGCACCCGACTCTTCGACGACCCGAAGACCCTGATGTTTGCCCTCCTGGCCATGTCCGGGACGGGCATCTACACCATCGCCGATGCCCGCATCATGCAGGTGGTCGAGCCGCCCGTGCTGTTGGTGTGGATTCAGTTTCTTGTGGTGCCGTCCTATGTGCTGGTCTTCCGCATCACCCGGGGAACGACGGCGGGGCTGTTTACCTGGGTGCGCAGGCCGCTCCGCTATATGGGCTTTTCGTGTGTCGGCTATGTGTCTTATATCCTTATCCTGTGGGCCTTTTCCGAGGGCGGCGACGCGGCGGCGGTGGCCTCGGTGCGCCAGGCATCGATCCCGTTTTCCGTGCTTATCGGGGGGATCTGGTTGAAGGAACAGAACATGGGGATGCGCCTGGCGGCTTCCCTGGTGCTCGGGGCCGGCATCGTGGTCATCGTGCTGGCGCGATAGCGGGGGAAACGACGCTCCTTGTAATGATCGGCTGAATTTTAGCAATAGTCGACTAAACTGCCGCCAATCGCGTCAACGATGCATCCAAGGGAGGAGATCGAGATGAGTGGACAGGAAATTACCATCAAGTCGGCCGACGGCGACGAATTCATGGGTTATCAGGCCTTGCCGCCCTCGGGCGAGGGTCCCGGCGTGGTGGTGATCCAGGAAATCTTCGGCGTCAACCAGGTCATGCGCGACCTCACCGACTGGGTCGCTTCCGAAGGTTTCGTGGCCCTTTGCCCCGACCTTTTCTGGCGCCAGGAGCCGGGCATCCAGATCACCGACCAGAGCGAGGAGGAATGGGCCCGGGCCTTCGAGCTGTTCCAGGGCCTCGATTTGGAGAAAGGCGTCCAAGACCTGGACAGCACCATCGAGACCCTGCGTGGCGTGGACGGCTGCTCGGGCAAGGTGGGCTCTATCGGCTACTGTCTCGGCGGCCGGCTCGCTTATCTCACCTCGACGCGCACCAAGGCCGACGCGGCGGTCGGCTATTACGGCGTCTACCTGACCGAACACCTGGATGAAACATTCGGCTGTCCGCTGATGCTGCACATCGCCGGTGAGGACGAATTCATGCCCAAGGAAGGCCAGGACCAGGTGCACGCGGCCCTCGATGGCAACGCCTCCGTGACTCTCCACGATTATGCGGGCCAGGGCCACGCCTTCGCCCGCAAGGGCGGCGAGCACTACGACGGGGCAACGGCAAACCTCGCCAACGGGCGCACCATCGAGTTCCTGAAGGCCAATCTCGGCTAAAGCAAATCCCGAGTGGATCGCTTTGATCCGCGACGACGTATTTGCGAAAAAAAAATGGAGCATTTCTGCTGATTTCGAACAAATTTGAAATGCTTTAGCGCAGTTCTTTCCGGCGCTCGCGGAGGAGTTCGGTCAGCTTCCGCTTCACCGCCTGCAGTTGCTTGAAGGTCAGTTTGTTCTGGAGGAGTTTCGGCTGCCTGATGATCTCCTCGCCCCGGCTTTCCTGGCGCCGGGTCAAGGATGGCTGGCGTTGCTTGAATTCGCTAATCAGCGACCCGATCTGCTGACGCAGGGCCAGTTTCCTCTGCCTGTCCAGCTTCTGCTTGTTCACCTGTTTCTGTTTCAGGCGCCGTTTCTTGGCGGACAGGCCGGGCTCGGCGCGGCTCGCCTGTTTTCTCTTGACCGCCCGTTGGGCCCGGATGCGGGCCTGTTGCTGCACGGCCTGTTCCCTGCGGATCCGGACGGCCCCGTGGCCTGGCTGCGTTTCAGGGCCTGCTAGCGGATCACGTTTTGAGGGATGCATTCGCTCTTTTGGGTGATGCGGTCGATGCGCTCGACGAAGCCCGTCCGGCACACTTGGGCGAAAGCCGACACAGGCACGGCAAGGACCGCCGCGGCCAGCAGCAATTTGATCGGCATCGACAACAGGTTGCGTTCCCGGACTTTCGCCATGGCCGGAACCATAACCCGGAAAGATTAACGAGTCCCGACCTTCCAGGGCCAGCGGCGGGGCTCTACGGATTTTCGGTCTTTTGGCCCCACACGGTGCATGTGGTACACGGGGGTGGCAGCCAGGAATGGGATCCGCGAACATGGACAAACATATTCCCGAAACGGTTCTGCCGGAGGGATACAATGGAAAGATCCTCTTGGTATCGATAGGCGGTGCCGGGATTGAAGATCGCGTTGTTCTACGGTCCGGTGACGATTGGCACCGCGAAATCCTGCGCAACACCGAAGCGGAGATACAGGGGTACGGGATCGACGCCGCGCGGGTCCACGAACTGGGCGGCGCGTGGGTCGAGTTTGACGAGGATGGGAACATCGTCATTTACGGCTCAAGCGACGAATTTGGCGCCTGCGACAAGACCGTTGCGGCCGGGTTCCTGCGCCGCTTGTATCCGGAGCGGACCGTCCGCATCGCGGACTGACATACAACGGCCGCCCGCTACAGCGTCTCGAGAACAGGCGGCAGTTCGTTCAAGGAGGTGATGACCGGGATGTCCGCGTCGACTTCCGGGTAGTTCCGCTTAACCGTGTGGTGTTTAAGCCAGACCGGATGCAGGCCGGCGTCGCGGGCGCCACAGACATCGATGCGCCAGTCGTCGCCGACGTAGACGGCTTCTTCGGCGGCCACGCCCAATTGCCCCAGACAAACGGCGAAGGGCTGGGCATCGGGTTTCGTCGGCACGCCGTTCTCCCCGGCGACGACCGTGACCGCGAACCGCGCGGCCAATTCCGGATAGGCGGATATGCGGTGGGTGCTGGCGTCCGACTGCACCTGCGTGTTCGTGACCAGGCCGAGAGGGCCGTACTTGGCTCCAAGAGCCATGAGAACGCGGTGGACCTCGGGAAAGACCCGCGTCTTCGATTGGACGGTCCGCCAGTAGGTTTGTTCCCACTGGCGCAACCCGTCGGCGGACGGTTCCCGGCAGTAGTGCCTGAAAACCTCGCGCCAGATATTGACTCTCGACAGATCGCTTTTCTTGTGGAACTCGGCGCGGATACGGCGGTAGTGATGCTTGAACGCGTCGTGGTCGATGATCGCCAGGTCCTGGAAGATGGCTGCCTGGGCGTCCTTTTCCGCTTGCCGGAAGCCGTCCGAGCTGTCCACCAGCGTCTGCCCGAAGTCAAAAAGGATGGCTTTGATCATCTGCGATCATCTGCGATCATCTGCCCCGCACCGGGTTTGGGGCCGCAGCCGGAGAACCGGAGAAGCCCCAAAACTGAATGGGCCTTAATCTCGGGGACCCTAATCCCGGCCGTACTTTGCCAGGTAGTCGCCGAACAACTCATCGTCGGTCGGGATGGACTCGGGAATGGGCTCCGAGAGCCAAGTATAGTTCAGGAAGTGTTCGAAGTTGATGTTGTCGCTGGTCATGTTGCCGGCCCAGCTTCCTCCCCCCAGCGTATCGGTGGTCGGGTTGCCATTGAACCAGCTTCCCGAGTTGGCGGCGGCATGCGGCATGCAGCAGTTGATCCGGCCAACGTTGGCCTTGACGGCCAGTTCGGTCAACCGCTCGTCGATGGTGGAATGGATGGACGCCGAATGGCCTTCGCCCGAGAAGCGGTGCATTTCCTTCATGCGTTCGATCATTTCGCTGAAGTCAGTCCATTTCCACACGGTCAGGATAAGCGAGATCTTCTCGCCGGAGAACCGGTCCTCGGGGCCGGCCTTGATGCCCATGACCATGATGAACCGCGTCCCCTCGGGAATTTCGATCCCTGCATGTTCGGCGATATAGCTGACCGGTTTGGCGACAACGTCGCGGTTCAGGTGCTTGCCGTCGGGCCAGTAGTAACTGCGCAGTTTTTCCCGTTCCTCCGTTGTGCACAGGTAACCGCCCTCCGCCTTGAGCGCCGCCATCATGTCGTCGTAGGCGGCTTCCTCGATCGCAACTCCGTTCTCGGACGAACACGAGGCTGAGTTGTTGGCGCATTTGGATTTGACGATCTTGGCGGCGGTTTCCCCGGCATCGACGGTGGTATCGATAATCGAGATGACGTTGCCCGCGCTCACGGTATGGGCCGGCTTGCCGGCATCGTAGACGACGCGGACAAGGGCCGCTCCGCCGGTGGCGACCGAGAAGTCGCAACTGGCCAGCAGTTCGTGCGTTCCCTCCTGCGAGGCCTTCGTCAGGCATTGCGCCAAATCCTCCGGCGCCCCCACCTTGCGTAGCGCCTTGCGGATGCGCTCGACCGTCGCATAGGTCGCCTTGCCGGTCCTCGGGTGGGGGGAACAGATCATCGCGTTACGCGTCTTCAGCAGGCTCAGGCCGATACAGCAGACCGTGGATTCCGGGTTGGTGCAGGGCACGATGTTGGCGACCACACCCATGGGCTTGGCGTAAATCCGAAGGCCCTTTTCCTTGTCTTCGCGGACGAGGCCGCAGGTCTTCTGGCCGATCATGTCGCGCATCATGCCGCGCGTCTTGTTCTGGATCTTCGCCACCTTGTCTTCGTATACGCCGATAGCTGATTCGCTGACGGCGAGATGGGCCAATTCCTTCGCCGTTTCCTCCTTCTGCAGTTCCCAACCGACGGCGGCGCAGATCTCGTCGACTCTCTCCTGGGGCAGGAATTCTACCTCCTTAAACGCGGCGCGGGCCTTTTTGTACATCTCCGGAATGTTGTCAGACATCGTATCTTCCTTCTCGGTTCGGAGCCCGCCGGTCCGGCGCTGGCCGGACCGGCGGGCGAGTTAGTGGTTACAATTTCTTGCCGACGGATTTGATGCCGGTTTTCTTACTGGGGTCTTCGATTTCCTCGTCGATGGAATAACCGCTGCCCCAAACACTCTTCCGCTCTTCCTGGCCCGTTGCCCATTCGTCCAGGTCGGCGCTGAGAGCCGACTTGGCGAGGGCATCGCGTTCGGCCAGCGGCGGCACCGGGCGGTCCGGGTGACCGTCGTACATCTCGGGCGGCGTCAGGACCTGTCCGAGCCGGCGATAATCGGCGCGCTCGATCTCCTCGATGAAGTGGGCTCCCGCCGCGAACGAGCGGGTGACGGCGAGAATGGCCCAGGTCGCTTCCGCCGTGAAACCCAGATCCATCATGACGGACCCAATGGTCCCCAGCATGTCGATGTCGACGGGCGTGTCCGAGGCGGCCCCCGCCTTCTCGACAATGGCCGTCATCAGTTCCACATATTCACCGGCCACACCCAATTTCCTGGCCCGTTCGATCATGCGTTTGGCGGCGGGGTCCTTGAGCATCAGGTCCGAGACGCCAAGGGATTCGTCGTCGAGGTTGACCTCGACGATGCCCTGAGCGATGGCGTCGATGTCGAGGCCCTTCGCCCGGCCGGCCTTGAGTTCATCGAGCAAACGGTTGCCGAAGGCGGAGTAGGCGCCGTAGGCATGACCGAAGGCGTGGATCGAGGCGCCGCAGGCTTGGGTGAGGAAGGTCTTGCTCTGCGCAACCAAGCGCGACATGACGGCCGGGGCGGAAAGCCCGTCCTCCAGCGCCATGATCATCACGTAGTTGAGCATCTGGTCTTCTTCGACCGTTGGAATGCGGGCCTGGAAGTCGACGAACAGCACGTCGGTGACGCCGTAACCCTCTTCTACCAGCTCGGTCGTGTCGTAACCGCGCGCGACGATCCGGTGGACGTTCTTGTAGGCGACCTCGGAAACCCACTGGAAACGGGCCCGAGTCTCGTCAATCGGGACGGTGCCGTACTCGCGCTCGCTGTAATCGAAGGGAAGGCCCGGGTCGTCCAGGTTGCCGATTCCCTTCTTGTCGGCCGGTGTCAGATCACCCATTTCTTGTACTCCCCTTCTTCCTTCTGTTTCCTGGCGTATTCCTGACGCTCTGACTGTTTGGGCACCTTGCGGTCCGGGGGACCGACGTATTTGATCATGCTGAGGTCGAGCATCTGCACCATGGGCTCGCTTTTCGACGCCGCCCAGGCTCGGCCGCGTTTCATGTTGAAGAGCGCGTGGGCGGCACAGCTGAAGCCGCGGGACACACTGCCGATGCACCAGGCGGCGTTGGGCGCGAAGCCGATATCGCAGAGCGCGGTGTTGCCGGCGCCAACCACGTTGACGCCCACATAGCCCCGTCCCTCTTTCTTGCGCCGGGCGTGGAAGTACTTCTCGACAGCGCGCTGAAGCTTCAGATAGACACCATTGAGGCCCAGTTCCTCCTGCTTGAGGTGAATGGGCTCGGCGCGCGGATCGCTGTCCGTGTGCTGGGGCTGCCCCATTCCCATGACGGGCGTGCCGTTGTCCATGTAATCATCAACCAGGACCTTTGCGATCTCGTCGATGGTCTTGCCTTCTTCATGGGCTTGTTTGAGGTACTTCTTCATCATGTAACCGTGCGCCGCGCCGGGACCGTGCACGCCACCGAACGTGGAGATGGAGGCGGCAATGGCGCTCGTCAGGTTGGGGCGGCCGACGCTGACGCCAATGGCGCCGGCGGCCGAAGGCGACATCGAATGCTCGAGGAAAACGCCCATCTCGTACCTGAGCATCTTCTCTTCTTTTTGCGTCGGGATGCGGTTCTGGAACAGAACGAACATGGCGTCGGTGAAGGAATAGCCCTCTTCGGCCAAGTCGCTCAAATTGTACCCGCGCAAGACCGTCTTCTCCTCGGTCTTGTACGAGATCGATGTCTTCCTCTCGATATCTGGTCGTCTGTGCATGTAATAGGTCTCCTTTTGGGCGATTTCGCGAAGCTCTTTCGCCACTACATTCTCCAGGTTTCCTGGAATACGGCCCTACCAAGTAGTGCAGGTTGTACAGGCCTTCCGTTGGGTTCAGTCGGCGGCGGGGGCGCCGGTCTCCACCCCCATTTCCTTGATGGTTTGACCGATGGCGTCCAGCGCGGCCCGCATCTCGTCCGCACCTAAGTTGCCGATGCAGCCGATGCGGAAGGTATCGGCCACCGTCAGCTTGCCGGGATAGATGACGAATCCCTTGGCGCGCAGGGAATCGTAGAATTCCTGGAAACGGAAGCGGGGATCGGCGGGCATGTGGAAGGTGACGATGATGGGGGCCTGCAGATTATCCGACAGCAGGGTTCTAAATCCCATGGCGCGCATGCCGTCCGTGAGTATGCGGCAGTTTTCCGCGTAACGCCGGCCCCGGGCTTCGGCGCCGCCCTCGGCGGCGAATTGGTTCAGGGCCTCGGCCAGGGCGAAGATCAGGTGGGTGGGCGGGGTGAACCGCCACTGCCCGTTCCCTTCCATGGCCCGCCATTGATCGAAGAGGTCGAGGCTGAGGGAATGGGCGTTGCCCTCCGCCGCCTCCAGGACCTGGCGGCGGACGATGGCGAAGCCCAGGCCCGGCACCCCTTCCAGGCATTTGTTGGCGGACGCCATGAGGGCGTCGAAGGGAGTGCGGCCGGCGTCAATGGGAATGGCGCCGAAGGCGCTCATGGCGTCGATGATAAGGTGGCGGCCGTGCTTGGCGGTGACGTCAGAGATTTCTTCGATGGGATTGAGGATGCCCGACGTGGTTTCGCAATGGACCGCGAGCACGTGGGTGATATCGCCGTCCCCGGCCAGGGCCGCGTCCAGGGCCTGGGCCGTGGGCGGCGTGTCTTCCGGCGTCTCCAGGGTGGCGAAGGCGCGGCCCATGATCTCCAGCATGCGCACCATGCGCTTTCCGTAGGCGCCGTTGATCAGCACCAGGGATTTGGCGTGGCGGGGAATGACGGTGCCGAGCACCGCCTCGACGACGAAGGTGCCGCTGCCTTGCAGGGGGACGCAGACGTGATCGTCCCCGGCGTTGGCGATGGCTAGAATCTGCTCACGGACGCGGGCGTTGGTGTCGATGAAGCTCTTATCGCGGGAGCCCCAGTCGTGGAGCATGGCCTGCTTGGTGGCCGCCGACGTGGTCAGCGGACCGGGGGTCAGCAATATCAAATCCTTGGACATGGGGGGCCGTCCTCAGCGCCTGGGGGAGGGTGACGCTGGTATTATCGGTCATAAACTGTCACAATGCCACAAAAAAACACGCCCCGAGTCAAAATAATTGAGTCCGGGACGGCGAACAGGCGGGGCATAAGGACATGGCACGGAGTACACTCGACGCGATGGAAACGCCGGAAATGAAGGCCCGAAGGGATCTCTCCCGTGCTGGCTGAGCGCCGCCGCGCCCTGGTTCTCGACATCCTGGCCGAGAAGGGATCGGTGTCGGTGGCCGAACTCACCCGCCGCCTCGGCGTGTCGCGCGAGACCATTCGCCGGGACATCACCCGCCTGGCGGGCGAAAGCCGCCTGTTGAAGACCCACGGCGGGGCCCTGTCGGCGGACTCCGAAGAACCGGCCCTGGCCAAACGCGAAGAGGTCAACATGGCCGGCAAGCGGGCCATCGGCCGCCTGGCCGCGACCATGGTCCCGGACGGAGCCTCCCTGATCATCGATTCGGGAACCACCACCCTATGCGTTGCCCAGGCCCTCGATCGCCGCCGCCGGCTCACCGTGTTCACCAATGACATCCACGTGGCCGGCCTGCTGGCGGCCCGGAACGAGAACCGGGTACTGCTCCTCGGCGGCGAGCTTCAGGGCGCGGAGGGCGCCACCATGGGGCCCGACTCGGTGGCCATGCTGGATAATTATTTTGCCGATTTCGCCTTCGTCGGCGCCAGCGCCCTGTCGGCCCATCCCTGGCTGATGGATTACAGCCGCGGGGCGGCGGAACTCAGGTCCCGCATGCTGCTCACGGCCCGCACCCCGGTGCTGCTGGCCGACCGCACCAAGTTCAACCGGACGGCGCCGGTGCGTGTCGCCAACCTGGACAAGGTCGCCCACCTGATCACCGACGCGGTCCCCGAAGGGGACATGGCCAGCGCCATCGGGACTCTGGCCGCCGAGCTCAGGGTGGCGGCGACCTGAATTTCCGCCGACGGCGGGCCTAGAATCAATATGTTAGAGCAAATCCCGAGCAGATTGAATCAATCTGCGACGACGTATTTGCGCAAACATCAATAAGATAGAGCATGATACCTAAGCCATCCTAAATGCATCATGCTCTAGTGTCCTGATCCAATCCCAGCGGCAATGCCGGGCATTGTCTTCGCAACCCGGTTATGCACTGACGGTCGTCGTGAAAGAGACGCCCCGTGGGTTCGTAACAACACTGGAATTGAGGAGCGGAGTTCTACCCATGGTCTCGAAATAGGCACCTTGGGTTCTTGCCGTTCCACGGAAGAAAGAGTAAGTTCCTTCCGCAAGGGAGCATCTTAACTCCCCTTGTCGCAACGGTTTTCAAGCACCAATAGACCGAGCGGGCCTCATGTTTTGGCGCGAATTGGTCAAGTCGGGTCCCCTCCGTGGGTTCCGATTGCTGAAAGAATCGCCGCGGAACATATGACGCCGCGGCAGGGATAAGCCGTGCGGGCTATCAAGCGGGCGAGCCTTGCGGCGACCCTCGTTCTGTTGCTGCTGACCGGCCTGCCGGGGCGCGGTGCGGCGGCGCGGCACGCAGTTCTGCTGGCCGACCCGCGCGAACCGCTGGATGTGGCGTGGGTCCACAAGACGTTCGGGGCGGCCACCAAGTATCAGCGGGTCGAGATCGACGGGCGGGCCGCGATCCGGGCCGAGGGCCGGCAATCGGCGTCGGGACTGTATCGCGAGGTCGCATACCGCACGAGCGAATATCCCTGGATCGAGTGGTCTTGGCGGGTCGACCGCCTACAATCCGACGCGGACATTCGCACCAAGGCGGCCCAGGACTTTGCCGCGTCGATTTATATCCTCTTTGAGGAGCCCATGCTCCTCATGACTCACACCACGGTGTTGAGCTATGTCTGACCAATGACCGGCTGCGCCCGGGAACCCTGGTGATAAGTCCCTATCATCCCGATACCTCGCGGAGCATCGTCATCGAGACCGGCGCTGCGATCGTCGAGGTGTTGACCTCCCTGGCCGGTGAGCAGACGGTCATCATCGCGACCCATGATGAGCGGATCGCCGGCGCCGCGGACCGGATCATTTATCTGTCCGACGGCCGCATCGGCAAGGACCAGGTGGTCTCCCGCCAGGCTGATGCAGTAGCCCCGTGAGACGGCCACGCACCACGCCATGGCGACCGTTGAGGTTTTGTATCAACCGGCATTCCACCATCGAACGACGCCAGGGGGCCAGGGAAACATGAACCCGGTTTGGTGGTCTGTCTGTCGACAATGGGTGCGGATCCGGCGCGGCCGCGTGGTTCCGCGAATCATGTCCGATCCGCTGTGGTATTTCGCCTATGGCTCGAACATGAACGAGCGGCTGTTCTGGAAACGCCGGCACATGACGCCGCTCGAGACCCGGATCGGCCGCCTGGCGGACCATCGCCTGTGCTTCACCGTCGCCGGCGGGATGCGGCCCGGCGTATCGGCGCCCGCCAACATCGCCGATCATCCCGGCGGCACGGTCCACGGCGTGCTCTATCTGCTGGCGCTGAGCAAGTTCGTCCGCCTCGACGCCAGCGAGGGCCGGCAATATGCCTATCTGTGGACCGAGGTCGAGGATGCGGCGGGCGTCATGGTCCCGGTGGTGACCTACAAGGCCCGGTCCGCGCCGGAGGGACCGCCTTCGCTCCGCTACCTGAATCTGCTCCGCCAGGCGGCGCGGCAGCGGGGGTTGCCGGAAGACTATGTGGGGTTATTGGAAAATGTTGAGCATGCCGAACCATAGGCAGGACCCAACCGTGCCGGTCGGCCAGACCGGGCGCTCGCGGTGGCGCAATCCTTGGCTCTGGTTCGGCTGGCTGGCCGGGCTGCTGACGCTGCTGTGGGTGCTGCGCGATTTCGAGGTGGAACAGTTGCGGACCATTCTGGCGACAGCCGATTACCGGTTTCTCCTTGTCTTGCCGCTGCTCGTCGTCATCGAGCAATTGATCCGCGCCTTCAAATGGCGGCAATTCCTGTTTGCCTTGCGCCCGGTCGGCGTCTGGCGCCTGTTCGGCGCGATCATGGTGGGCTATCTCGCCAATCTGGTCGTGCCGGTTCGCGTCAGCCCGCTGGTCCGCGCCTGGCTGGTCGCCCGGCTCGAAGACATGCGCGTCGGCACGGTGCTTGCCAGTATCGCGCTCGACCGCATCGTCGACGGCTTTGTGTTCGTCGTCATCACCCTGGCGGCGCTCGCCTTCGTCGTCTTCCCGGATGAAACCGGAGCCGTGCGCGAAGGGCTGGTCTGGGGCGGCGCCGGCAGCCTGGCCATCTTCTCGGCCCTGGTCGTGGGCCTGCTGTACCTGCGGCGCCGGGGCTCGCGGGGAACCGTGTTGCCGGAATTTCTGATGCGCCGGCTGCCCGGCCGGCTGGCCCGGCCGATTGACGCCTTTGCCGTGCTGTTCGCCGAGGGCATCGTTGTTCCGCGCGAAACCTGGCGGCGGGTGATGATCGTCGCCGCCTCGATTGCCGTCAAGGTGATGGCGACGCTGCATTTCGTGTTTGCCGGCCTCGCCTTCGGCGTGCTGCTGGCCCCCATGGAGTACGTCTTCGCCATGGTTTTTCTCGGCTTCATGATCATCCTCACGGGTATGCTGCGCATCGTCGGCGGCTTCACCGTGGGCGCCGTATTCGTCCTCGGCGGCCTCGGGGTGGAGGTCGAGACGGCGCTCGCCATGGCGATCATCGTCCAGGCGGCATCGCTCCTGACCCTGGCGGTGACCGGCGCCGCGGCGCTCTGGGCCGAGGGCATCAGCCTCGGCGATCTGCGCGCGCGAGGCGCCGAGTTGACTTCCCGAAAGATCATCGATAAGACCGAAAATGCCTGAATCCAGCCGAGCGAAAAAGAATTTCCGCCACATCTCAGGCGGTGGAATCTTCTTCCAGGGCGGCGCGGCGGCGATCGACACCACGACCATCGTCGCCACCCTGGTCCATGGCCTGACCGGCAGCGCCCTGGCGGTCGGCATGGCGGCCGCGATTCAGCGTTACGGCTGGTTGTTTCCGCAGATCTTCGTCGCCTATCTGGCCCAGAGCCGGGTGCGCCGCATGGGGTTCTACAAGCTCGGCGCTTTCGGCCGGGCAGGCTGTCTGGCGGCTCTCGCGGTGCTGCTGGCGGCGGCCGGCGCCTTGCCCCATGGTTTGCTGATTGTGTTGTTTTTCGTGTTGTGGACGGCCTATTCCTTCATCGGCGGGATTGTCGCGGTGCCTTACAACGATATCGTTGGGCGCTCGATTCCCTCGGCGCGGCGCAGCCGGATGCTGGCTATCCGATTCTTCGGCGGCGGTATTCTGGCGCTCGCCGTGGCCGCCGCCGCCCATTATTTTCTCAATCTCGAAGGACTTCCGTTTCCCACCGGCTATGCGGTGATCGTCGCCCTCGGCGCCGTGCTGATGCTCGTTTCATGCCTGTCCTTCATCGCCACCGATGAATCGGATGCAACCCTGCCCGCCCGCCCGAGCCGCGGCTTCGTCGATTTCCTGGCCGGCGGCGTGGCGGTATTTCGTGGCGATGAGCGCTTTCGATTGTTCATCTACGCCCAATGGCTCGGTGGCGCGGTGACCATGGCGTTTCCATTCTACATCCTGCAGGCGACGGCCCTCACCGGCGGGGTCGCCGACGTCGCCTTCCTGTTGGGCGCATCGACCGCCGGCGCGCTGGCGTCCAATGCGCTGTGGGGTTGGTGGGGCGACCGCCACGGCAAACGCAGCCTGTTCGAAGGCGTCACCCTGCTGCGCATCGCGCCGCCGGTGCTGATCCTCGTCCTGACGGCGCCGGGCGGGCTGGGAGGGTTGCCGGCCCTGCCCGGCCTCGCCCTGGTGTTCATGTTGATGGGGGCGCTCGGCAACGGAATCACCATCGCCATGCTGGGCTACCTCATGGAGATATCGCCCGATGACCGGCGGCCCGCTTACAGCGGTTATTTCAACGCCATGGTGGCGCCCGCGTCGCTGTTGCCGCTTGCCGGCGCGGTGATCGTCGAGGCGGCGTCGCTGCGCATGGTCTTCGTGGTGAGCCTGATCGCCGCCATGCTCCAGTTTCTCGCGGTGCGCCGTCTGCGCCGCCTGGCGCCGTGATCAGGCGTCTGCGGCGGGCGGTTGCCCGGTCCTGGCTGCTGTCGAAGCTCTATTACCGGCTGTGGGGCCTCAGCATCGAAGGGCCGCCCTCGGACAGGGTGTGGTATTTCGCCTTCGGCGCCAACATGCACGACAGCGCGTTCCGTGAACGCCGGGGCATGCGGCCGAGCGAATGGCGGGCCGGCCGGGCGCCGGGTTACCGTCTGCGCTTCAACCTCGACGGCCGTCCGCTGGGCAAGGCGGCGCCGGCGAACATCGCCCCGGACGCCGGCGCCGAGGTCTGGGGCGTGCTGTATCGGATCACCCGGGCCGATCTGCTGGTTCTCGACGCCACCGAGGGGGTGCCCGGCCGTCGCTACCGCCAGATTTGGCTCGCCGCGGAAGACGCCGAGGGCCGGGCCATCGACGCCGTCACCTACATGGCCGACGGCAACCCGGAGGACGGCAACCCGTCGCTGCGCTACATCACCCTACTGCGCGACGGCGCCGCGGCGCACGGGCTGCCCGCGGCGTATCTCGATTATCTCAATAATGTAGAACCCGCGTCTTAAGCGCCGCGGTATCAGGCGGCGCTGGCGGCCGCCTTCTCGATGCGGCGCTTGAGGCGCCGGGCGTTCAACGACAACGTGTCGTCCTTGGCCTTGAGTAGGAAGGCGTCGATGCCGCCCCGCTTCTCGACCGTGCGGATGGCGTGGGCGGTGACCCGCAGACGCAGGGATTGTCCCAGGGCGTCGCTCAGCAGCGAGACATGCTGCAGGTTCGGCAGATAGCGCCGGCGCGTCTTGTTATGGGCATGACTGACGTTGTTTCCGGTCAGCACGGCTTTGCCGGTCAGCTCGCAGCGTCGGGCCATGGCTCGTATCCTCAAGGTCGGGAGATCAGGCGGCGATTTTTAGGCCACGGGGCCGCCATCGTCAAGGCTTATCCCCTCTGAAGGCCACGAGCAGGCGGCTTGCCGCGGCGTGGGGCGTGGTCATCCCGCGCGCCACCTCGTCCTCGAGGGTGGCGAGCAGTCCGGCGACCGCCCGGTCGGCCTCGAAGGCGGCGCTCAGGCCGTCGCCGATTTCGGCCCACATCTGGGCCTTGGCTTGGCGCGACCGGCGCTCGGCGATACCGCTGCCCGGTCCGAGCGCGGCGCGGTGGGCCTCGATGCTGCGCCAGACGTCGTCGATGCCGGTGTTCTCCAGGGCCGAGGCGGCCAGCACCGGGGGTTTCCAGCGCACATCAAGCGGGCGCAGCAGGCCCAACGCGCCGCTATATTCGGCCCGCAGGCGGTCGGCGGCGGCGGTCAGCTCGCCGTCGCATTTATTGACCACCAGGATATCGGCAAGCTCGACGATGCCCTTCTTGAGGCCCTGAAGCTGGTCGCCGCCGCCCGGCGCCAGCAGCAGCAGAAACACATCGACCATGTCGGCCACGGCGGTCTCGGACTGGCCGACGCCGACGGTCTCGACGATGATCACATCGAACCCCGCCGCCTCGCAGACCAGCAGGGCCTCGGCGGTTCGCCGCGCCACGCCGCCCAGGGTATCGCCGGCCGGCGAGGGCCGGATGAAGGCTTCACTCCGGGCCAGCGCTTCCATGCGCGTCTTGTCGCCGAGCAGCGCGCCGCCGCCGCGCCGGCTCGACGGGTCCACCGCCAGCACCGCCACCCGGCGCCCCTGATCGATGGCGATCAGCCCGAAGGCCTCGATGAAGGTCGACTTGCCGACCCCGGGGGCGCCGGTAATGCCGATCCGCGACGCGCCGCCGGTCTCGGGCAGCAGGGCGGCCAACAGCTCCGTCGCGCGTTCCCGGTCGTCGGCGCGCAGGGATTCGATCAGGGTGATGGCCCGCGCCAGGGCCCGCCGGTCGCCGCCGATGACCGCCTCCGCGAGGCGCTCGACAGGCTGGTGTTTATCGCTCATGGCTTATACATAGCGTAATTCCGACGGCCACTCTCCCGAGCCTATGCTACGGGGTCGTAATGCAACGCCCCAATGGAGCAAACAAGGAGAGTGACCATGGACGAGTATGTTGGATTAGACGTATCGAGGGAAGACACGTGTTTTTGCGTGATGGACGCTGAGGGCGGGGTGTTGGCGCAAGGCAAGGCGTTGAGCGATCCTGGATCGTTGTTTGAAGCGTTGCGCGAGCACAGCCTTTGCCCGGAGCGGATTGTTCTGGAGACGGGGACGCTGTCGAGCTGGCTGGCGCGCGGTCTTCGCGACCGTGGCTTGACGGTGGAGGTGATCGATGCGCGCCAGGGCCATGCGGTGATGAAGCTCCAGCACGACAAGACCGACAAGAATGATGCGCATCTCCTGGCCGATCTCGCGCGGACGGGTTTTTACCGCTCCGTATCGGTGGGCAGCGAAGCGTTTCAGCTGCAACGGATACTGGTCAAGGCGCGGCGCCACCTGGTGTGCCAGCGGCGCGATACGGAGAACGCCATACGCGGTTTTCTCTGCGCCCTGGGGCTGCGCTTCCCCAGGGGTTCGGGCAAGCTGGCGGCGCGGGTGCGCGACGCCTTGGATGCGCGTCCCGACCTGAAACCCATGATCGAGCCGCTCCTGGCGAGCGTCGAGGCGCTGAAGGCCGAGATCAAGCGCCTCGACGAAGAGGTCATGGCCGAAGCCAAGGTCTCGCCGGCCAGCCGGTTGCTGATGACGATGCCTGGCATCGGGCCGGTCACGGCGATGGCCTATGCCGCGACCATCGGCGATGCTACCCGCTTCGCCCGTTCGCGCGATGTCGGGGCCTATGTGGGGCTGACCTCGCGGCGTTTTCAGTCCGGCGAGGTGGACTATTCGGGGCGCATATCGAAGATGGGTGACAACCTGTTGCGCAGCCTTCTCTACGAGGCGGCCAACAGCCTGTTGACGATTGTTCGCAGGCCTCACCCTTTGAAAGATTGGGCGCGGCGTATCAAAAAACGCAGCAGCCACAAGAAGGCTTGTGTCGCCCTGGCCCGTAAACTGGCGGTGATCATGCACCGCATGCTGATCACCGGCGAAGCGTTCCGCTGGCCGCAAATACAGGCCGCGGTTTAGCTGAACAAGGAGAAAACCGCGCCGTTCCGCGCAAGCGGAAGACCCGTCCCCAGCCGGGACGATGGCCAAGGCGATCCCGCCACGTTGGTTGCAAGACGGACACGCTTCCGCCATTGCGCCTAATACCTTGGGAGGCCGAAGCCAAAGGGCACTATGATGAAGCGCACCGGCTCAACCGCCGGGGATGACTTCGGAGACAACCGTGTTCCCGGCAAAGGACAAAACAAAAGGTTCAGGAAGAGCTTGACCACGGTACCGGAATTAGACAACCAAGGAGCAGTGATAGGAACCCATTTCATGGCATCAAACCGGCCGTTCGGGCAGGCGCGGC
>Ga0208879_1002294_pt1 | contig 17057 bp, 7 predicted proteins | sample Knorr_S15_td_Bot_FD_185605 | JGI IMG/M metagenome (GOLD analysis project Ga0208879, IMG submission 185605) | Marine microbial communities from Southern Atlantic Ocean transect - Knorr_S15_td_Bottom_ad_5009_LV_A (SPAdes) (version 2) | ecosystem: Environmental > Aquatic > Marine > Oceanic | place... | reverse complement strand
AGGGCGATGAGGTGTCGTTCACTTTTGATAGTGGTCGCGTGCAGTCCACCAATGCTAAACCGGAACAATATCAGGGTGCCAAGATGCGATTTATTGGTGTAAACGTTACTGGTCCGATCCTTGAGCAATGGCCCACCGCCGCCATGCAAACGATACTGCCTAACTCGAATACGAAACCATCCAAGCTAGTTGATCATCTGGCGTCGTTGCTTACACACCGTCCGCTGCGAGCCTCCGATCGCGCAGGCTTTGTAGATATTGCCACCCGCCAACGCAAGGCAGGGGCTTCCCCTCTGGGTACTGCCCGCAGCGTACTGACCGCGTTGCTGACCTCACCGCATTTTATTTATAAATCGGAGTCGCCACAGCTTACCGACGTGGAACTAGCTTACCGCCTGTCCTATTTCCTGTGGAATTCCGTGCCGGACGCCGAACTGCTGACAGCCGCCAAGTCCGGTGCTTTGGGTAAGGATTCTTCGCCGCAGGTTGAGCGGATGTTGGCGGATACGAAGGCTGGTCGGTTCATCGACGACTTCACCCGCCAGTGGCTCCAGCGGGATAAAGTGGACGACTTCGGACCGGACGTTCGCGTCTTCAAAGGCGTTCGTCGCATGACAGTCGATTCGATGGCTCGCGAAGGCCGGGAATTGTTTCGACATTTACTGCAAAACGACCTGAGCATGGAACACTTCATCGATTCAGATTTCGTCATGGTGAATGATCGCCTTGCTCGTTTCTACAAACTGCCCGCTGTAACGGGTGATGCCTTCGTGCCGATGGATCTACCCGAGGAAAGTGAACGTGGGGGACTTGTCGCCCAAGCCGGTTTCCTCAAGCTCACCTCCACCGACTTCGCCACATCACCGATCCACAGAGGCTCGTGGATTCTCAAGAATCTCTACAACGAACGCATCGAACCGCCCGCCGACGTATTGATCAATGAGCCGGACATCCGCGGCACCACTACCATCCGCGAAGCCATTCTCAAGCACCAGGAGCTCGAGAGCTGCTCCCGCTGTCATTCGAAGATCGATCCCCTGGGTTTCGCCCTTGAATACTACGACCCGGTTGGGCGCAAACGGAGCGAGTATCGCCACGTGGAAGAACTCCCTGTTGAGCGGGAGGGAACCACGTTCCAAAAGAAACTCAAATTCACCAAGGTCCCGATTGAGGCCGCTATGAAACTACCCAACGGCCGTGAGGTGCGCGACCTACCCACGCTCAAGGCCGCTCTGATGGCCGACCAAGAACAGATCCTCAAGGGCATCATCGGGAAACTCATCAGCTATGCCCATGGCCGCGAAGTCACGCTCGCTGATCGGCCATACATCGATGCCGTTTACCAGGCCTCCAAATCGCGTGACTACTCGCTGCGAGCCGCCATTGAAGCCATCGTGGCCCATCCGGAGTTTGCGCGGAAGTAAAAACCGTTATTGGTGGACTAGCAACGCAACCTAGGATTTTCTAAGATTCTTTGGCAGATTAACCAGATACCCTTCATGTTAATCTGATCTTCCTGAGAGCTCCGCGCGATGCCAGAGAGGAAATCTAATAGAACATTGCCCAAGCCGATATATAATGTTTTGGTTTGGGTTAATATTTCTTGTTCGTTGGAAATGGTACAAACCCAGACGCTACTGTAAATCTAGGATCCCGTCGTCTAGTTTGATCTTTCCAGAAACTACAAGATTACCGATTTGTACATTAATTAGGTCCGTAATGGGCGTGGATCTAGATTTGATACCCAGCGACCGTGACACAACTTTAGAGACGCCATCAATGTCAGATCGCGGATTGATTTCCAAACACCGGACGATCGCATTAGCCACTTCCATTGGCGGAAGAAACTCTGCTTTCTTTAGATTAGAACTAGTCACAGTTGACCTGTCTCGAATACGCTCTGGGTTAACTTTGGATGAAGTATAGAATTCTCCATCCTTTGCAATGTCCAGTTCCTGCAGTGAAACTTCAAGTGCTGCTCGAACCGCCTTTTTGATTCTGCTGCCAGATGATTTCACGCCCCAGTTAACCGTTAACCGACGTATAATCTCTTTTTCGTGGACGGGACTTTCAGCTCTTATAACCATAGTGGTTCGTCTTGCCAATCGTGAGGAATCCGCGTCCGGTATAGAGGCCGATAGTCGCTGTGGCAACACAAACTCCAAATATTCCTCCGTCGCCACCGATATCTCAGCTTCATCATTTGTCATTTCCTGTCGAGCAATTTGATAACCCTCGTTCGCCCCCGTCGAGGTTTGTTGCTGTGGACCTAATCCGATTTCTGCCAACTGTATTTTCTCGATTACCTTCTTCAGAGATTCTTTTGGGCGTTGAAACCAGTCGGTCGACCAGATCCTGTGCATGTTCCAACCATGATGCTCTAGTACGGCATGCCGTAAACGGTCTCGGTCTCTGGCTGAACGTGAGCTATGATAATTAGCGCCGTCACACTCAATACCAAGTAGATACTCACCCTTCTTTTGTGGATTGACTATAGCCAAGTCGATAAAGAATCCAGCGGTTCCTACCTGGGGATGTACTTCGTACCCCTCGTTTTCCAGAGCTAAGGCTACTTGCCGTTCAAACTCGCTATCAAAGTCTTTTCCCGGACCGCTGATACTGTCGAGTAAGCCGTGTTGAGCATAGCGTAGAAATACTTTTAGGGCTCTGGCACCCTTCGCTTTAGCTCTATTGGTATCGATATCTTCTGAGGTAATGGAAGAGTAGACAACGCAAGCTTCTCGGGCTCTGGAAATCAGCACATTTAAACGCCTTTCACCTCCGTCGTTACTGAGCGGTCCGAAATTCATTGCCATATATCCAATTTCATCTTTGCCATAACAAATGGAAATAATTATGACGTCTCGTTCATCGCCTTGGATGTTTTCTAGATTTTTGACAAAAAACGGCTCTGCTCCCGACGAAGTAAAATATTGTTCAAGGTCGGGATTCTGCCTGCGTCGCAACTCAATTTCATCTAGAATTTTGTCGCGTTGTCGCACAGAAAATGTACCAACCCCCAAGGTCTTATCAGGAAAGTCCTTAAAGTGCTGAATAACAGCGTCGGCAACGGCCTCCGCTTCTATCGGATTGGTCGCTGATTTGCCTCTATCGTAGTAAGCATTCTCAAGGAAATTAAATATTAATCCCTCACCCACCTCTGGTGATCGAGGACTTGGAATTACATTGAGTCGGTTGTCATAAAATTCGTTATTGGAAACCGAAATCAGAGTGTGGTGCTTGCTTCGGTAATGCCACCGCAGCATATGTTCATTGACGTTTTGTGCGCAGCACAAACTTAAGATACTTTCCATTACACCAGCCGACTCTATAGCATCCTCCTCCTGATCCTCATTGTCACTCTCGCTGCGATCAAAAAACGACGTAGGAGGGAGTTGCTTACTGTCGCCAACAACAACAAACTGCTTGCAACGCGCCATTGCCCCCAACGCATCAACGGGCTTTACTTGACTAGCTTCATCAATAACCAATAAATCAAATTCTATTGCGCCTGGCTCAAGAAATTGTGCTATCGATAATGGACTCATCATGAAAACCGGCTTGATATCCTGTATTGTACTTCCAGCTTGAGCAAGTAGCTTCCTGATTGGTAGATGCCGAGTTTTCTTTTCAATTTCTCTTTTTACTAAACCGACTTCACCAATAGTTCCACCGTGGGGAATTGCCTCATAATGCTTCTGAGCGACTTCCAGCTTGGCCATTTCAATTCGTAAACTGTCGAGTTCAACGAACTTATCGATTTTGGCTTCGTGGGACAATGCACTGAAGTTCGCCAGAGCTGGTGTTTTTACGTATGCGGCACGCAATAGCGCGTCATAAAAAGCGTATTCAAACAGATCAACGACATCGTCCCAATAGATGTCGTTAGACTCTACTTGTGCGATTAAGGCCTCCAATCCGAGCGCAGCTAACGTATAAGTTAATTGCCGATATTTAATCCATTCAAAAATTGTTTCCTTGCCTTCAATCCAATGCGTTAATCGCTTTTCCAGACTACTAATATTGGCTAACCTGACCGTCTCAACGCTAAACGTTTGAGCCATGTTTACTTCAAGAGAACTTAATAGACTCTCTAATGAATCGCAGGTAGGTCTAAATATTTGTTCCGCTTGATTTTGAATTTCACCGTATCGAGTATCAGATTTTCCCGCGGCTACAAGTCGTCGAACCAAACTGGGGTATTGATTATTCTCGCCTTCATTTACCCAAGCAAGTGTGGACTCGAGCTGGTTCCACGATGAATGCTCGCCTAGCCAATGTGTACCAAATGCCTTTTGACCAATAAGGGTTGCCTGTGGCGTTGAGATGAATTCTTCGGCTTGTTGACCACTGATTAAAACATCTAAGATCTTCAGCCTTTCCTCCAGCCCTGTGGGCGGCGGTTCCTGCAAAAGTTCGTTTAAGGTCTTTAATGCGTTCCGATAATCCTTTCGGAATATTCTGAAAAGCGAAGGTCCATATCTCTTTATGGCTCGTCTAGCCTTTGATACGTCCGTATGCCAGGACGTGTTATCAATGACGTTGTGCAATTCCCGCCGGGAATTGGTGTGTTCAATACCAGCGGTTACGAGCTTAGATATAAAATCGCGTTGGGTATCCCAGCAATCATCTGCGATAGCATCTACGTCTAGATTCGGAGTTTCAAGGCAATGCCTAATCATTCTCAGGGTATTACTAAAAGTCAAAAAGCTATCTGTTTGCAATTCACTGTTTAATGAGGTTAGTTCTTGCGCCAGTTGCCGCACCTCAACAACCATAGGCAATAAGTCGCGAATTTGACTAATAATTGTTTCAAGGTCACTAGGGATAAGCACTTTCAGATCGATCCCTCTCCAGAGATGGTCGGTCGGATCACCGATCTCTTTCAAGTGAGCTAATAACTCATCCAATACCTGCCTTCGTTTGTCAAACTCCCCCCTTGACCAAGTGACAGCATCGTCGAGAGTTATGGTTGACCTTAAGGTTCCCTGTTGCGTAAGCCTTACCAGCTCACCGACTACCTGAAAGACTGTCCGACCAGAATCCTCAATGTTCTCATGTATCGAGTTCCGGTATGAATTCAGCTGATCTTGTATCTCAGGTAATTGCTGACATTTTGATCGGACATTAACGGGCTCAGGTTGTCCTAGCTTAAGCGTCCTGTTTAGTTCATCGAGGACAACTTTCTTGCGAGATTTATTGCTGTGGAGCTCCAAGCAAATTCCCCCTAGACCGATGCTCTTTAGACGGCGCTGGACCACATCCAGCGCAGCCATCTTCTCAGCAACAAATAGAACCGTCTCCCCTTGCTCCACAGCAGAGGCGATAAGATTAACGATAGTCTGTGATTTACCCGTCCCTGGGGGTCCTTGGATAACCAAGTTTTTGCCGAGACTTACTTCCTTAATTGCCATCGCTTGCGAGCTGTCACAATCCAGAACATGCACCGTATTTAAGAGATCAATATGTCTATCAACGTTATCGTTTTCTCCACAAAGCGGGTTTTCAGTCTCAAACCCATCGACCAACAAGTTCTTGATTAGACTGTTATTGCCAATTTGATTCTGTGGTGGCCAGTTCTCCGTTAATAAGTCACGATACATCAGGAATCGGGTGAAGGAATAGAACCACATCGTAATATCGTTATCTAGAACATCCCACCTTGGCTTATCGGCAATCGCTTCCCAAACTTCGTCGAAGTAAGTGTTTGGTGAAAATTCGTCTAAGGATTCAATCGTAGGCAATTCAATTCCAAAATCGTTAAAAATACGATGCTTGATTGATAAATTAGTGACAATTTCAGCCCCCGTATGAACAGCACGGAAACGGGCGTTGACAGATTTTCGCGTGAGAGTTACCGGGATCAATAGGAGTGGAGCATAACGCTCGACATCCGAGTTCTCATCTTCGTACCACTTTAGAAACCCTAAAGCCAGATAAAGAAGGTTGACGCCTTGCTCGCTTTCGTATGTTCTAGCGTCATACTCGAGCCTTCTAAGATTGTGCTGAAGCCGAGAATCTGACAGGTCGGTCTGTAAAATATTATCAGATTGCAATGCCTCTAATTCTGATTCATCAGTTTCTTCTTCATATAACGGGGGTTCCTCATCTTGTTTTTCACGCGGAGCAAAAAACATATGTTTTTTTTCGGTGACCAGTCGTGTGTAAACAAACTCAGAAAGTTCCTCAACTATGTCGATGCGTATACTTTTAGAATGCCCTCGAGAGGTATTGATAAGCTTGTTTCTGCCCGTTTGATCCAATAACTCTATACGCGCTTTTTCTAGAGCTTTCTCGATATTGGTTCCGGAAATGTCAGATGAACTCATATACCAAACCCGATTTCTGTAATTGTTTTAAATAGCAGTGTCTTAGATGCATTCTAAAGAAAACTTTTAGTGCGTTCGTTCAATTTTTTTAGTATCAAAGTCGGAAGCTCCACAACATTTAACTCGGTAGAAGCAAATTGATCGGCAATCGATAGTCAAACAATTTCTCTGTAGCGGAGGATCAGATCTTGGCAATTCACAAACATTCATTTTAGACAATTTCCTAAGGACTGGTCCATAAATTCGCTAAGACCTACTCATTCATCGTCAATGCCCCCAAAGCGAGCCGGCTGTCAAATCAACAGTTGACCACGGTTGAACCTAACACACCCCGACGCAAGTTACAAATGCGGTGATATGGCCCTGCACCCATCAAACTTGTCAGGAGCACCTTCCATTTTCTGACAGGACCAATAGCAAAGAAGCTAGGGAAATTGGCCCAGCGGTAAAACCGACATCTTGTTCACAAAGTTTTTTTAAAAGCATCCTAGGGGCGACTAGCCCTGACACTAATCGCCCATGTGACGATTCCATTTGAATCGATGTAGGGTGAGAGGGTAGGATGAGGAGGACAGAGATGTGATGATCGTTTTATTGCGATGGAGATGATTTAAAATGAGTGACGAACGACAACTAACAGAAGAAGATCGAGAAAAGATTGGCAGACTCCTTGATAGCGGCACGCCGGAAAATCAGAACCTAGCATTCAGCCTGATTGAACAAACGGCCAGCCAAGAGGACATTGCCGAAATCTTCACGACGAATGTGATCGTTGAAATGATTTGCCTCAACGGTCCTGAAAGCCTCAAGGCCATGGTCAGGGCCGGCCATTTAATCCTGAGGTGCCCAGCAACATGGGAACGTTTTAATGAAGCCGTTGTCGACCCCCATGTGTTGACATCTCAGAGATACCAAGACACACTCTCAAAAATTGATTTCGTGCTGGAGCGCTACCCTAGCAAGAACCCCGGAATGGATGATCTATCTTTTAACAGTTTTACAGCGATTTCATCAGGTGCTGCAGAACAGTTGATGGGAAACGAAGAGCAATGGCCATACGGTTTCAAACGATTAAAGTTGGAGGGGCTCAGTTTTCTTTCAGGCGCGGTCGCCAAAAGTCTTAGTCAATTCAGTGGCGAAATTCGCCTTGATGGCCTAACGGACCTCACAGATGCTGCGGCCGAGAGCCTAGGTCAACATCAGGGTAAACTCTCCCTGAAGGGTCTAGAGCGTCTTTCGGAAACTGCAACGGAAAGCCTCAGTAAACACGGAGGATTAAAAACCAATACAAAAATAAGATCGCAAATCAAAAAATACGTCTCATCAGCAAGTAAAATTGCGCGGAGATCGTCCCAAACAGGTCAACGCATTTTAACAAAACAGCAGACAACCAAAATACGAAAGCTACTGCGCGGCAAGTCATCAGATCAGGCGCAGATGGCCGTGCAGTTGATCGAAGCATCTGGGGCGACTGCGGACGACGTATCAGATGTATTCTCGACCTCGATTATCAGCTTGCTTGTCAATACGTGGGACGTCGACGTTTGGAATGTCTTAGCGCCCCTGTTAACAGAAAATCCACTCCCTAAGCAGGAATTCATTGATTTAGTCTGCCAGCGAATCCTCACAAAATCCGTACCGTTTATGACTTCATTTGCCGTATCGCTCTTTAACCGAGTCACCGTACCTCTGGGCCAATTGTTAACGCTATCCACCTCCCTTCAGGAACTAGGTAAGGTTTGGGACAACGACTTCACCACTGAAACACTGAAATATTTGGATCGATTGAATCATTTTCCAGGTCATACCGTTCCCCGCGTCACCGTTTTATCAGAGGCGGGCGCTCAACTGCTTGTGATGTCCGGCAAGGGACATGATCTTTATCTTTGCGCCCTGATCAGCCTTTCGGGTGCGGCGGCGAAAAGTCTTTCCAAGCATCAAGGCAACCTCGACCTCGATGGCCTAACGGAAATTTCAGACGCAGCAGCCTTGAGCCTCAGTAAGCATGAGGGAGAACTTTCGCTAAAAGGCCTATCGGAACTTTCCGATTCTGCGGCGAAAAGTCTCGGTAAGCATGCGGGACACCTCTGGCTAAATGGTCTTACGGAACTCTCAGACGCGGCTGTCGAGAGCCTTAGTAAGCATGAGGAACCGCTCATCCTCGAAGGCTTGACGAGCCTTTCGGACGCGGCGGCCCAGCACTTCGCCAAGCATCCCAACCTGCACCTCACTCTCGACAACCTCCCCGACTCCGCCGCCCAGATCCTCCGCGACGCTGGGCATGGAGAGTGATAGAAGACTAACCTCATATCAACCTTCCTGCATTTGTTATTGATCTCTGGTTGGGGTAGTATGAATGCTTGCCAGCTTCCTAACCCCACTACTCATCCACCATGCCAGATCCCGAAGACAGCCTCGGAGGTGAAACCTTCAGCGGCGACGCGAAAGCGGACCGTACCGAGCAGAGCCTCGGTGACGAGAACACCATGGGCGGTGATACAAGCGCCGACAGCCTCGGCGACCAGTCCACCTTGGGTGATTCTCACACCGAAGAAGAGCTGTTTGATGACGAGATGGAATTGGTAGACCTATCGACTCGCTACACCGAAGAAGGCGTGCTTGGTAAAGGTGGTTTTGGTGAGGTTGTCGTTGCTACCGATACACGTCTAGGACGTAAGGTGGCGATCAAGCGTATTCAAGGTAAAGCAGCACGTAGTAAGAAAGCGGTCCAGCGGTTTCTTACCGAAGCCAAGTCGATTGCTGCTTTGAGCCACAATAACATCGTCCAGATCTACGACTATGGCCGCGCCACCGACGGGCCCTTTCTTATCATGGAATGTGTTCAAGGCGGTAGTCTGTACGACAAATGCAAAGCAGGTCCTATCGAGCTGGAAGAAGCTGTTAACATCTTCAGTCAGATTTGTGACGGACTGGCCAAAGCACACGCCGAGAACATCATCCACCGTGATATTAAACCAGCCAATATCTTATTGACCGAAGACGGTGTGCCCAAGCTGACAGACTTCGGCTTAGCTAAGGACGACACCGCTGACACAGGGATGACGATGGAAGGAGCCGTGATCGGGACACTGGACTTCATGCCACCAGAGCAACGACAGGGAGCGGAGTTTACAGACCATAGAAGTGACCTGTGGAGTCTGGCAGCAACGTTCTATCAGATGCTAACGGGAGAACCGCCACGTGTAATTGATTTGGAGTTGGTTCCTCTAGGAATTAGGCCGGTCCTTGCCAAGGCCCTTAAATCCAAAAAGGAAGATCGTTTCCAGTCCGTTCACGAGATGCGAGAAAAGATCCTCCAGGCTCACTCAGGCAAGATGGACACATCTCGCACCCTGACTGAGGGTGAATGTCCGCAGTGTGCGACACCCAACGCTCCAGATCGCAAGTTTTGTCGAGAATGTAGTTCTCAATTACAGGTTAACTGCCTTAAATGTGAACAGGCTATGGCAATCTGGGACAAAGGCTGTGGGGAGTGCGGTGCACAACAGACGCCTCTTGTGGATGAGGCTCTGGCTGACCTCAAGAAGATGCATGATCAAGCTGAGAGCTTACTGGTTGATTTAGATTTCGAAGCGGCGGCAGAAAAGTCGAAGGGTGTGGGAAGCCAAATGGATTCGAGACTTCAACAGTATGCAGATTGGCATCAAGATTTCTCAACAAGGCTCGAGTCATCACGAACATCGGAACTTGCACGTATAGAGGGACTGCTGCAAGAAGCACTAGCTCATGAACAGGCATTTGACTATGAATCAGGCTTGCAGACGCTTGAGCAGATCGCTCCTGCACTGAAACAGACAACCATTACAGGCATCATCGATACTCCAGAGGAATTAAATGACCGACTGACTACAAAGCAAACACGACTCAGAGAACTTGAAGGGATTGTTCGCGAGCGAGTCACCAAAAAGGACCTTGTTGGGTTGCTGCCATTCGTGAATGCACTCTTAACCCTCAGGCCGGATAGACCGGACGTGCAGAAGCTTAAAATACAACTGGTGGAGCGTTGTCTAGAACGAACAGGTCAATTTCGATTCGTTCCAGCAGCTTCTCAACACAGCGCACTAACTAACAGCATCGGCATGATATTTTTGTTGGTCCAAAGTGGCGAGTTCGTGATGGGCGAGCCTGGCTGCGGTAGTGGTGAAAATCAAGCCCATCAAGTACGCATAACTCGACCCTTTCACCTGGGCATGCTACAGGTTACTCAACAGCAATATGAGTCCGTCATGGGTGACAACCCTAGTATATTTCAAGGTCCTCATCTTCCCGTCGAGCATCTCAGTTGGTTACAAGCTACTGAATTCGCTAAGCGTTTATCCGCCAAGGAAGACGAGAAAATGGCTGGATATTCCTACAGGCTGCCCACAGAAGCCGAATGGGAATATGCCTGTCGTGCAGGAACAACCAATGACTTTTCCTTCGGCAACAGTCTGCGGCATAGCCAAGCCAATTTCAGTCAAAATGGTCGTCAGGAAATCGCCCAACCGACATCTCCGGTGGGTTCGTTTGAACCTAACCCTTGGGGATTCTACGACATGCATGGCAACGTCTGGGAATGGTGCTCTGACTGGTTTGATTCCGAATACTTCGAAAAGTCACCCACCGACGATCCTCGCGGTCCTTCCAAGGGGACTCACCATACGCTTCGAGGAGGAGCAGCTTCAAACGCGGACTACGAATGTTTTTCCTACATGCGAGGCGAGGCGTCTACTTGTGATGGTCCGGTAGAAAGGCACCATGCGGGCGGTAGGTTTGAAGCTCTTGGCGACTTTGGCATTCGTCTTGTGTCTGAAATCCGCACGAATAGCGGCTAATTGATTTATCGTAACGAGAGTCCGCGGCCCAGTACTAACTACGTAGGATTAAATTTTTAGACGATGATTTTTGTTGATAATTAGATATTTAGTTTATATACTTAGCTTCAGATGTACACAAATATTACAGGAGATAAAATGGCTATTAGTAATGAAACACAAGACATTTTGAAAAAAGTCTATGCAGATGATCATGTTACACCAGCTGAAATCATGGAAATACGCGATCATGCTCGAAAAATGAGAGATGAAATAGCCTCATTAGAAGGTGAAGAAAGTGCAATAGTCTTATTTTTAGATAATCTGAATGGTTTAGCGGAAACCATGCAGGAAAGAATGTTGGAAGTACGTAAAGCTGACTACACTGACCTCGGTAAAATGCAACTCTTTTCATCAATTGAAAACTATGTAGCATTGCTCAAAGCAAATTTTGAAGCATTTTCAGATTAGTCATTTATCTGGCAGAACGACCCTGCAAGGAAAATAACCTAATTCTTAACCAATTGATCTGCCTATCAGACACGGCAGCAAAACGCTGTAGTAAGCTTAAAGGTGACTTTGCGCCTCGGTCGCTGGCAGTTTGTGCTGGTACAGCGGCAACTAGTCTGGCTTAACGACAGATAAATTTTAAATGATGGCAGGTTGATCGTGGCAATTAGGAATCACTTATCTCCGTCCTCAACACAACGGGAACTCCGGACAGTCTGGTATGCCGCCGGTCTAATGGTGGCCCTCTTGGCCCTACTGGCCATGTCCGCCGGAACCGCCATGGCCCAGCAAGCGCCTCTCCGTGTTGGCATCAAGCAGGTTTCCCCGTTTGTTATCAAGGGGGCAAATGACAACTACTCGGGCATCAGTATCGATCTCTGGGAAGAAATCGCCGGCATCCTCGATGTTGAGTACCAGTTCGTCGAAATGGCCAATACCAACGAGCTTATCAAGGCCTGTGAGAACAGGGAACTGGACCTAGCAATCTCCGCGATCACCATGACCTCCGACCGCCTCAAGCGGGTCGACTTTTCCAATACGGTTTTTAATTCGAGCGTCAGTGTCGCCGTTCCCAGCAAGCGACCGGGAATGATGGACACACTGATGTATTTCTCCAATTCCTGGCTGCTGAACGTACTACTGACTCTCGCGATCATCCTTGTCGTGATAGGAACCGTGGTCTGGCTTGTTGAAATGCGCCGCAACCCAGAGTTTCCCCGCAACCCCATCCGCGGCATAGGGCAGGGGATCTGGTGGGCAAGTACCACGATGACCGGAGTCGGATACGGTGACACAGTCCCTCGCACTTTCCCGGGCCGACTGCTGGGTGTGATCTGGATGTTCATCGGTGTGCTGATGATCTCCAGCTTCACTGCCACGATCGCCTCCTCCCTAACCAGCGAGAACATCCGTTCCCAGATAGGCGGCCTAGTCGACCTAGGCCGCGTGAAAGTGGGGGCTGTGGAGGGTGAGAACCCGATTACGCTATTACGGCGACAGGGGATTATTGCCCGGGAATACGGTACACTGGAGCAGGCGCTTGAGGAACTGCGCAATGGAAATCTGGATGCCGTCGTCCACGACCGGCCGATTATCCAGTACCTATTCCGCAAGGACCCTGGACTGGCAGCCACTGTCGGGATTTCCAATATTACCCTGCGAAAGGAAGAGTACGGGATTGCCGTCGGCAGGCCTGCTGATCCAAAACAGCGCAACTCGCTGGTGGACGAGATCAACGCCATCCTGATCCAGGTCAAATCCAGTGGCCGATATGACGAGATCATCGGACAATACCTCGGGTTCTAACTCATTTCGCGACTGTCCTGTGGCAATTCCCTATCATCCCGTCTGTCCATTTTTCCTTTGAACCGATGTCGAGAACGTTTTAGGCTTGGGTGTAAATCGTGGATCTTAATCGCTTTTGTCAGCTATCCGTGGTGAGAATTAACTACGGAAACAAAGTCATGACGAAGCAGGCATCTGGCCAGACAGCGACTTTGCCTCGTCTATTTGAATTTGATGATGGCACGTTCAGTAAGTTCTGCTCCTTACGCCTCATATCAACGTTCGTATATTTGTTATTTCTCCCCAAGCGGCGGGGTTTTTCCTTTGGAACGATGTCGGGTGAGAGGGTAGGATAAGTAGTTACAGGCACCTATGTCTGGTAGTCATTGGGAAGTCATCATTGAGCATTAAGCATTAGACCGCAATTGGATGCTGCGTTTTTCGAACGAGTCGTTTCCAGTAAGGTGTAAACGCAATACCCCGAGAGAGAGAGATTGAATTCATGACATCTAGAACAGCCCTAATAGGCACAATCAAGGAACTACAGAAAATAAAAATCGACAATCTCTCGATAGCGCAACGACACAAAATCGTGAATTCGATAGATCACAGCTACGAAGAACTCACAGAAAAGGCGCGGGAACTCCAGGAATATGCAACTATTCAATTGGGCGACGGAAATCCACATGTCCTTGCACATTGCCGCAAGCAATGCGGACGGATCAGCGAGGATATGAAAGAACTTGATGAACTAAAATTATCACTAACAGACTCTATTGAACGCTCATTGATTAGGGAACGCATGTCCAAGTATTTTAGGGGGGATAAATACTACACTGCTTTCCAAGTTTTTATAACAATATTGATTATGTTCGTTTTGACCTTGTTGGTATACGATATAGTCGCTGGCCCTGATGCGGGACGACCCAAATTTCTTCAAAGCGATATTATTTTCTGGATGGATGCTGCTTGTTGTGTTGTGTTTATGTCAGAGTTCTTATTGCGTCTAAAATGCGCTGACCATAAGCGATATGTTTGGCGTCATCATTGGGTGGATTTTATCACTTCCATTCCCATACCGGGTGGGGCTCAACTCGCTCGGTTCGGTAGATTTGCCAGACTTGCAAGATTTTTGAGATTTGCAAGGCTGCTAAGATTTATGCGACTGTTCTTTTTGCTGTGGCGAGGAATGGACAAGTTTCAAAATCTCTTTGATGTCAAGCTCATGAAAAGGACGCTTAAATGGGCTGTCGTTTGGACGATCGCTGGAGCCATTCTCGTCTACTATATCGAGGGGGTTCCCGACCCAACAACTGGTGAGTTTGGAGAACAGGTCAAGAATATTCCGTTAGCCATTTGGTGGAGTTTTACGACGGTCCTTACCGGTAGTTTTGGAGATATTCATAACCCGGTCACTGTTTCTGGACAAGTTCTGACCGCGGTTTTAGTAATCATGGGAATGATTTTGGTTGGCGTATTTACGGCCACTTTGACAACTATCTTTGTCGGCGAACAAGCGGAAGAAATTGAAAAGATATCCTTGAAAATAGATCAACGTCTCGATCTCTTAACAGAAACCGTCGAAAGTCTAAAGCGCGGTAACGATAGCTAAATTAGCTTTTACCCAGTATTCGATAGCGGACCCAAAAACAAAACCGCTCAACGCCCAACAGCAACTTCTAACTGGCGACAGAGGTCGAGGATGATCCGCATGTTTGCCTCAGTATCATCCTCTCTATTGTCCCATTCATCTAAACAACAAAAACGGAAAGTTTCCAAGGCTGTAAGGCGACCAATTTCATGCGGAATTCTCTCGATGGTCGGCGGTAGCAAGAGATGCTGTAAAGAACTCAGTTGGCCGATTGCCTTGGGAATATTTACGAGGCGGGTTGATGATAGATCCAGTGACGTCAGCGCGGTCAAACCACCGATCGAGTCCGGAAGATGAGTTAAACCGGAACCACTAAGATCCAAAGTTTGTAATTGTGATAACTGCCCGATCGAGTCCGGTAGATCCGTCAAACTGGTACCACTGAGATTCAGATTTTCCAATTGGGACAACTGCCCGATCGAGTCCGGTAAAGTTTTCAATGGAGTGCCTGTGAGGCTCAGTTCTTTGAGGGCACACAAATCGCCGATTTCCTTCGGTAACGCACTAATCGAACAAGAGAGTCGCAGTTCCTTGAGATTTTCCAGACCGGAGAAGGACACTTCAACAAGATTTGCCGCGGTAATATTGACCTGCTCCAGTGCGGGCAACTTCTCAAGGTGCAGCGAGGTTATCCCTAGATTACTATCGTAATCATACTCGCCGTCACTAAGATTCACCTCGCTAAGTTGGCTCAATCCGGTCAACCGAAGATAGGTGAGATTGCTAAGCTCGCGAAAGGTAATACTCTCGACGCACTGATTACGTGCATCTCGAAAGAACTCTTCAACCGCGCTTGAAGAGATCCACTCCTCGCGATAAATATCCAAGTTTGTTGCGGCGTTGAGGCCGATCAGCATGCCGAATCGGTCAATCACAGACTCGTTCTTTGTAGCGACCGCGATCTGGGCCGCTGCATCCACCACCACGTGTGAATCGGTCCGGAGCAGACGTTCTATCAATCCGCTGGTCTCGAAAACAGCGACATAATCTTCGGGCAGGGCCACCTGTTCCAGAACCAATATTGCCATGGCAACATTATCGGGGTCTCTTGAATGGAGAAGTTTTCGTACGCGAGCCAACCGTTTGCGATCCAATGACCCGGACGATACGGTCGGTTTTTTTCTGCTAGCCCGTTTCTTTTCCCTATCGGCAATCATCTTGTTTACCTGTTTATCCGTCAGCGTCGATAGCAGATCCTGCAGATACGGCTTGGGTCGAAATCGCACCGTCGAGCTCAACTTTGTCGCGGGTGTCTCAGCGTTGGTGACCAGAAAGGTCCCTAGTTGCGGAATAGTGATATTGCCGTTCTTTACCAGCGCTGCACATATCTCATGTTGAACAACGTCAATAATTTCCGCGGCTGATTCTATGGTTAATCCGATCTTTTCGGCGACCACCTTTTTTAAACTAGTTGTCTTTGCGGTTGGCGTCTGCTCAATAAGACGGATAAGCTTCGGCGCCGGTCGGAACAAGATGTGGACCCCCTTTTCGGTCGCCGCACAGGCTTCATCAAGAACCGAAAACTTGCCAAACAATGACAGATTCAATTGTTTTTCAGCAGCCAGTTTGTGGGGGGCGGCATCAAGAAACCTCTTCGTAAACGAGTGGATCCCACCGTGGGTATAGTCATCATAATAGGCACCACGAGCCTTGTTGAGGTTATCGGCAATCAGCGGAATAAGTTTTGAAATCGACATGGTTCATCTCATACTATGTGTAGGATGTATGGACTGATTTAAGTAAGCTGGATATTGGCGCCAAAAGCGAGGTATTCTGTCGTTCCATCTGGAGTAACCACCCAGAGCAACCGACAAGTAGGAGAAATTGTCGGCGTTTCGGCATAACCGTCGGTCAGATAAACGATCCCGTCAAACTGTAATTGACGATTGTCTCTCACGTACTGCATTACCGGGTCAAAAGCCGTGCCTCCGCCCCCACCGACCGCGTCCGGCGTCTTACCACGGTACGGGTAAACTCGCTGCACCTCGCAGTCACATTCGATCACCGTGACGTCGGCACCGTTGCGCCACATGCCATGCACCTCTGAAAAGAAAAGCTCCAACGCTTCCGTGTCAATTGACCCCGAGGTATCCAAGGCAACCAAGATTTTTTGAAATCGCTTTATTTTGATTCCCGGTCTTGTGCCGTATCGCTTGCTTACTCGCTTAATGGTATGTACCACTCGAGTCCGCCGACTGCTTGCACCGAAGAGTCGCAGTCGCCTCCGCCAATCAACTTGGGGTTTACGCTGCGTTAGGATCATAGCAATCAGATCGGCAATCATACCTGGAATGCTCCCCCAGTCCTTCACTGGTGTTCGATCTCGCGCGCGAATCAGTAGATTTTCGACGGCATACGTTGTGGCCGTGTCCGCAGCACCCCAGTGTTGATGGTCGCCATTGCGTTGTTGTATGGCCTTGCGAAGGGCAGCTGCAGAAGCGGATTCCTTTATCTTCTTGCCTGCACCTT
>Ga0208879_1002293_pt1 | contig 17061 bp, 13 predicted proteins | sample Knorr_S15_td_Bot_FD_185605 | JGI IMG/M metagenome (GOLD analysis project Ga0208879, IMG submission 185605) | Marine microbial communities from Southern Atlantic Ocean transect - Knorr_S15_td_Bottom_ad_5009_LV_A (SPAdes) (version 2) | ecosystem: Environmental > Aquatic > Marine > Oceanic | place... | reverse complement strand
AATATTTACCCAGCCGGGGGATTGTTTCTTCAATCTATCCAATGCGGGTTTTATAGCCTGCACCAGACTGCCGATATGTCCCGGTGACTGGCCTCCCTTGATGGTTGCATCCACGTTTCCACATTGGGAATGCCCTAAAATCATCAACAAGCTGACATTAAGGTGTTCTACGGCATATTCCAGGCTTCCTACAAACATTTCGTTGACCACATTGCCAGCCACTCGAAAAAAAACAGGTCACCGAGGCCTTGGTCAAAAATGATCTCAGGGGAAACTCGTGAGTCCGCGCATGTTAATATTGCCGCAATCGGCTTTTCGCTCTCGGCCAGTTCAAGACGATGTTCGAAAGATTGATTGGGGTGCAACGCACCTCCAGTGATATAACGTTGGTTGCCCTCCAAAAGCGTTTTGATAATATTTTTCTTTTCCATTGAATTCAAATTACCTTGAACTATTTATTAATTTCCCGCCATGCTTTGAGTAAGGGGAAATATAAGGCTTTTTTAATAGGGCGTTTCTCGCCATACTTCCTTAGCACCATTTCATAGCGGTCTAATTGGTGTCTATAGCGTTTTACCTCATTTTCCAAAAAGATTTCAAGATTTTCCCCTTTTCCTTTATGGGTCCCGGTTTTGTAGTCAATGATCCACCTAACCCCTTCGTCAACGAATGTACGATCAATGACGTTTCGAATATACCGATTATCCTGAAAGAAGGTCAGGGGATACTCGGAATGGGCGTCATCATGTGGAGCCAAAATCCAACATCCCCTTTCATCCTCTAGTATGTTGGTGAGAGCCAAAAGTCCTGATTTTGTTGCTTCTTCAGCCAGGTCGAGGGGTAACCCCTCCCCTAGAAGAGCTGGTTGAAGTTTAGATTTCAAGTTTTCTATTATTTCTTCAGGTTCGCTTTCCAATTTTTCTCCAGCTAAACTTTGCAGGCAACGGTGTAGGACATTTCCCAGGCAACGCGCTGTGTTTCCTGCCCAGTAGTACTCAGGCTCAACATCTTTTTCATCTTCAATTTCAACCACCTGTCCTTCAAGGATGGAATCAGCCGGGACAGGGAGTGAAAAATCCATTGGCAAGCGATAAATGGAATGCATGGGAGATTCTGTTACAGTGAGACCTGGCTCAACAGGGTCTTTGTTTTCTTGAAGCTTGCTGAGCCATTCCTCCTTGATGTGCGGCCAGAGTTTATTCAGCAAAGATTGGGGATGGGGTTTCCATACTTCCTCCTTGGAAGGTTCCAAATGGCCAAATAGATGCAGTTGGGTTTTAGCTCTTGTCGCGGCAACATACAGAAGTCTTAAGGATTCATATTCTTCTTTTTCCTTATTCAGGTCCGATAAAAATTGGTAGAGAGGGGAAGGGTCGCCGCCTTTTTCCTCAATAGGGGCGAGTAATAGATCATCGCCGTGTGGCATCCAGTAAACCAGGCGCTTTTCATCTACCTTGATGCCTTTGCCCAGTCCAGGCAAAATGACAAAGTCAAACTCAAGGCCTTTGGCCTTGTGCATGGTCATGATTTGTACGGCATTATCGTGAACGGCCAAAGGGCTGGCATACAAATCTGTCAGGATTTGGTCGAAATTTTCAAATTGTTCTTCCTGTCCCGACGCTATAATTCCTTCCACTTTGTTAAAAAATACCTCAATGTCATCAGGACTGGTTCCTTGCAGGCAGGCAGGTCCGCCCAGGCCAATCCAACAGGCTTCCAGTATGTCGCGAAAATTTTTGTCGGCAAAATCGTTTAAAAAAGGATGAATATTGCGGACCAGGTTTTGTGCCCTTTTATTTCCGTCTTCACTAAGAAGTCCAATGCGGTCAGGATTATTCAGCAGGGACCAAATCGTCGTTGTGGGATCCAGTTCGACCAATGCATGGATATCCGTCAAAGATAGTCCACACCAGGGTGCTCTTAGGATGGAAAGCCAGGCGGTTCGGTCTCCAGGAAAACGTAGAGCCGTGAGTAGGGAAAGCAGATCCAAAATCGCTGACCTGTCAGTGAGTGAGTCGATGGCCTGGGCCTTGAATGCAATGTTTGATTCATGAAAATGCTTCACGATTGAAGTAAGATGGGTTCGCCCTCTGACAAGAATTGCAATGCTCTTGTCTGGATGTTGGGATTGCAGGTCATTGACCAGAAGCGTGATCTTGTGCGCTTCTTCCTCGGCAATAGCCTGCCTGTTTGGGTGGTATGGTACAGGGTGGTACACCACTCCGGTATGCACGCTTTCCGGCAATACCGCTGATGACTCGGAGTAAGAAATGGCTCCCAGGTTCGGGTCGTTATGTTTCGGAAATATTTTTTGAAAGCAGGTATTGACCCAGTCCACCAGATGTTTTTGTGAACGGAAGTTGGATTCCAGGGCCAGGGTCTTTAAACGCAAAGACCCCAATCCTCGTTTCTGTATCTTGATAAACAAACCCACCTCGGCATCCCTGAATCGGTATATGGATTGTTTGGGATCGCCGACAATGAACAGGGTTTTGCCATCCCCATCGCTCCATTCGGCGGTGAGCTTATGCAAAAGCTCTTCCTGCTTGTAAGAGGTGTCCTGATATTCATCCACCAGGAAATGATGGATTTTGCAATCGAGATAAAAAAGTAAATCAGTGGGACTTTCCTGCCCATTCTCATCCTTATGAACCAGACCATTGATGGCGGAAAGAGAAATTTCTGTGAAATCCGTAATCTGCCTGGATGAAAAAACTTTTTTCAGACTTTTATTGATCTCTGCCAGAAGGCGGATGGTGGATTTAAGCAAATCCCACTCGCTGTCGGTGAAGTGCTCATGGGGAAGTTTTTTTACCTTAGCCAGAGCGGGCAGAAGGGCAGGGTTCTCCTGCATGGAGTTCACTAAATCGAGAAACGCCTCTTTCATCTCCTTGGCCTTGGAGTCTTTACTTACAGGAAAACCCATCCGTTTATCCACTGTTTTTCTGTAGGTATTGTTTCCCGTTAAAAAAAGATGGGCCAAGGCTTTCCAGATTTCCAAATCATCGATTGAGACCTCTGGAAATTTTTTCAGTTCCCCCAGGCAGGCGCATGGGTGGGACGGATTATCAATATTTCTGCCTGAGTAGTTGGCGATCTGCAATATTTTCTGTTGCAGTTCAGGTGCGAACAAGTCTTTTAATTCTCCCATGCGTGACTGAATCAAATTTGCCATTGTTTGTTCCAACTCTTGCCGGGCGCTGTCATTCAGAGGATGCCTTTCCAGGTTTTCACGTGGGTCGAAAAAGGAGATCATCCACTGGTCTCTTTTTTCCAAAAGCTGGATGATTCTTTTTATGAAGTCTTCCTTGGAGTTATCTATGTGCCGGAGGATATTTCGCACCAGTTCACCATAGGGATTGGTCTCGCTTTCCGTCAGGTTCAGGATAATTCTTGCTGTTTCACGGTAAAGGCTTTTGGCATTTTCCTGGATGTTTAAACTTGTTCCCATCTTGGATAACAAAGGCATGCGACGGGTTAAAGAGGAACAAAAAGAGTCGATGGTTACAATCCTCAGGCGGGCCGGATTATCCATCAATTGCCATTGGCGTAGCTCATTTTGCTCCAGAACTTTTTGCGCCAGCTTCCAGGTAAGCTTGGCGTGCATTTGTTCTGGGCACGGACGAGTTTGGGCAATGGTTAGCGCTGAGAGAATTCTTTCTTTCATTTCGGCGGCGGCTTTGCGGGTAAACGTCATTGCCAGAATTTCTTCCGGGAAGTTTGCCAGCCCTAATAGTTTCAGATACCGCTGAATAAGCAGTTCTGTTTTCCCCGATCCCGCCGGGGCCTGAACGATAAAGGACTGGTCGGGTTCCAGTGCCTGCTTTCTTACCTTTTCGTCAGCCAGCATTAGGGCGTGTCCTCCGGTATTTCTTGAATTCGGCAAAGAGAGTTGAACTCACAATGTAAGCAAGGTTCGCCTTTATTGACAGGGAGGACCTGATTATTCCCCTGCAAAAACTCATCAGCGACACGATTCAAATTGTTTTTCCAATAACTCAGCAATTCTTTCCAGGTTGAGCATCCGGTATCCTTGGCGAAATCGTAGTTCTTGAGTTTTCCCAGTGGCAAGTCGGCGGTGCCCTTGAACTCCGGTTTGCCGAGTGTCAGATGACCATAAGCCAAACCGACAGGAGGTTGGGCCGTCGCGTAAAGCGGTAGTTGTGGCGCGCGTATTTTTTCTGCAAACCATTCTGCTGGTTTTGCCTCTCTTCCAGTTTTGTAGTCGATCAATAACAAACCTTTTCCGGGAATTTCATCAATGCGATCGATTCTTAAGCTAAGTTTTATGCCGCACAGGTTTATGGAAACATCTTCCTCGTTGTGGAGCACTTGAAAGTCGGGTCGCTCCCGCTCTATGTTAAGTAGCCAGTCATGGATGAGGCGCACGTTTCGTTCTATTTCGAGTTTATTAAATTGTGTTTGGCCGGTAGTGCGCTGTGAACATAATTTGAGGGCTTCCTGCACACATTCTTCAATGCGTTTTTCCAGAATGCCATGTGAAAGGTTTGAAAGGTTTTTCCGGTTGCGCGTTTTGTCCCAGAAAAGTTCCAGGGCTTTATGGATCAGGTTTCCGCGATCCAGATTGTCAAAATCGATTTCAGCAACCGGGGTGCGTTGGCTGTTCAAACGGTGACGGGCAAAAGCCCGAAACGGGCAATCCACCTGATCCTTGAGCAGAGCATATCCTGACGAAATACCCTGTGTCCCATATTGGTTTTTTTCAGAATCCGTCACCTGCAGAAATGCGGGCTCCGTGAATTTTTCCAATTGGTTCATGGCCCGGACTTGATCCTTGATTCGGTTGGAAAGATACGGGGTCTTCTTATCTTGGGGAAACCGTTTTAATAGAGGGCTCATTTCCAGATCCATGTCTCCTTCGTGCAGGGGATAGCTGAAATGAACGTCCGGTGCGGCCATCAAGAGGCGAGTCAGGGATTGCTCGGTAAATTTTAGTTCTCTCTGTGGATTGGAACGTGGGATGGAATATTTATTCCTGATCTCATAGGGAATGAAAGGATTGGGTTCAGGATGGGCGGGGAGCGCTTCGTGGTGGCAACCCATGACCCATAAATAATCAAATTGCATTCCGGAAGATTCCAAAAGACCAATCACCTGAATGGAATGCTCCGGTGTTTTGCTCTGAAAAGGTTTGCTTCGAGTTATATGGGTAAGATGGTTTAAAACTTCCAGCCTGTTAATGGGACCCAGGATTTGGTTCAGGGAACAGAGTTGGTTCAGGCAATCTTTCCAGGCCTCAAAACCCTGGTGCCGCTTCGATAAAACAGATTGTTTATCAGTGCCTGGTGCCACTTTTCCCGGCCAACCTGTGGTTTTCAAAAAATCCGACAACTCCTTCGCCCATTTTTCTGGCATGAGTTTGCTGTTATTTAAGGTCCAGGATTTTAAACTCTCCACAAGTTGGTCTACTTGAGGAACACTGCCACAAATTGAGTGGAATCGATCCAGAGGGATGGAGAGAACTCTTTTTTTTCGCAGGTTACGTTCCAGATCTGATATTTCTCTGGTGGGTGGAAAAGCAAAACCAAAAAATGGGCTCTGGATGATAGACAGGAATGTGCTGACAGGAACATTGGATGTTTTCACGCTTAACAGGTTCAGCGCCAGTTTGATCATGGGTTCCTGGGACAAGGGAGGAGCTAACGAAATGTTAAAAGGTAAATCCTCTTCGTCCAGACTGAAAATGGTTTCAGGAACCAGTTCTGCCGCCAATTCGCGTTTAAGAAGTGTGCGGTATTTTTCCAGTTCCGGTACCACGATGCCGATACGTTTTCCAGGCTGAAATATTGACCTTACCCAGCAGGCACAGGCCTCAGCTTCGCCCTGCCGGTTTTCATATTCCTCAACATTTACGTTTTTGTCGTTTAGCTTTTCCATCCTTTGCGCAAGAATTTCAGGGCTCGGTACCGGTGAGAGGAAATCAACACGGGTCCCCTTTTCGCGTAGGAAGTTCAGAAAATATTTTAGTTGCGGACTTTGTTCTTCAAAGCCCCGTATTCGAAGCGAGTGAGGGATGAGTATTTCTCCCTCCTGCATGGAGTTTCTCACTGCATCCATAAGCATGCAGGGCGCTAAAGCCGAGGAAAGGCGGCTCTCAAATTTCCTTATCCACCTCAGGAAGGCCTTCGACTCGTCTGTTTGTTCATAGAGTTTTTTATCACGTGGTAGGCGGTATTCGTGAAGCAAAGAAAAAGCTTTGCTGGTTTGGCTGGCGACTCCTTGCAAATGAAGGAGGTCCAGCCGGGCTGAGTCCTGATTTATGATTTCTTCCCAGATTTTTTCGCATTGCAGTTCACTGAGGAGATATTTTTCGGGCCAGGATGCAAGCCAAACATTACGCAACCATGATGATAGGGGGAGTATCGGTGGGGTCTGCCAGGCGTTTTCCCCAGCTTTTCTCTTTTGCTCATCGTGTTCAAGCAAAAGCCAGCGGGCCAGCCGGGCGTTGACGGTTAGGGTGAGAGGAATTTCAGGAAGGGTAATGACTTTGTCCTGCATGCTGAGGTTCCTAAGGAGTATCCTGAACCCAGACTTCGCCTTTGGTGGTGGTTTCGCGTTTCCAGATTGGAGTGGTGCGTTTGAGTTCAGCAATGGCCCATTCACAGGCCTTGAAGGTTTCTCCTCTGTGCTCCCCAACTGCGATGATCAAAACAATATTTTCCCCAATGTCTATGGGGCCGACGCGGTGAATGATGCTCATGTCAATGACTCCGAAGTCTTTGATGGCTTTTTCACGGATCTCGGCTAGTTTTTTTTCTGCCATTTTGGGGTAATGCTCGAAATTAAGTTTGGCAATATTCTCACCTTTGGAAAGCTCCCTCCCGGTTCCCAAAAATGTAGTGATGCCGCCGATATTGCGAGAAACTTTTTTCATGGCTTCGATTTCATCGGTAACGGAGAAATCTTCCAACTGGATACGTATTTTAGAGTCGGTAGTGGTGCTCATAATAATGTCCTTATTATTTTGTCCCGCCTGAGAACGGGGGAAGAAATGCTACCTCATCGCCATCGTGGATAATGGTATCGACAGAGGCCATTTCCTGATTGACCGAGATCAAGACTTTTTTCTCCCGGATCATCTCTCCCATTTTCGGTGTTGTTTTAGAAATGATATCACTCAATTGGTCTAAGGTAATTGGATTTTCAATGTCCAACTGGTCTTCTTCTTTTTCGGCAATGGATTTCAGGCTGGCAAAATATTTCAGAGTTATCATTCTGTTTCTTTATCAAAGGTTCCCGATTTGCCACCGGATTTGTGCAACAGTCCGATATTATTGAAAACCATGCCCCGGTCAACGGCTTTGCACATGTCGTAAATGGTGAGTACGGTCATGGAAACCGCGGTCAGGGCTTCCATCTCTACTCCGGTTTGCCCGGTCACTTTGACCGTGGCGTTGACGGTGATGGAACATAACCCCGTTTCAGCATCGGGTTCCTGGTTTATCTGGAAACTGATGTCCACGCCGGTTAGGAGAAGGGGGTGGCACATGGGAATGACGTCATGGGTTCGTTTTGCTCCCATGATTCCCGCGACTTGTGCTACGGCCAGCACATCGCCTTTTTTGATCTGTCCCTCTTGAATCAGCTGCAGGGTTTCCGGTCGCATATGCACCTCTCCGGTAGCCACTGCTCTACGCGAGGTATGGTCCTTGTCGGACACATCGACCATGCGGGCACGCCCCTCTTCATTAAAATGCGTCAGTGAATTATTCATATATGCCAATTGTACCGCAACAAGGTGATACGCTCAATGGGATTTCCGCTTTTACCTATGCGCCGGTTCATAGAGGCCCAGGATATTTCCATCCGGGTCCTGAAAATGGGCCAGTTTGCCGTAGGAATGAATTTCTATGTTCCCGACCAGTGCGGTGTCCAGCTCCTTCAATCGAAATACAAAGCCTTCAATCGGCTGGGCAAGAAAATAAACCGTGGCTCCAGCAGGGGAAGAGGGTACGGAAGTCTTTTGCAAAGCCAGCCTTTGCCCACCTAGCTCAAATTCTGCCCAATCTTCCCGGTGAAACAGGGGTTCTTTTCCCAGTACCTTCTGGTAGAATTTTACAGCCCTGTCTAAATCTGTAACCGGATAGGAAATGAACGCGATTTTTGCCTGCATGTCGGAAATCCCGCCTTCTATATTTAATGAAGGGCATCTCTGAAAATTACTTTTGGCCATGAGCAACCCTTATAAATAAGGGCTGCGAGTTGCCGTAGAGAAAATTATCTAATAAATAGAGATACTCGGAAACAATTCGGAGTCTAAAACTTGTCACTGTTTAATATAGGGCTGGTTTTGTTATCCAGCCTTTTACATTCTTTCTGGAATATATTGACCCAGACCAGTAAAAATTCCCAGTACTTTTCTGGCTTAAAAGGGATTTGGGTCATGGTCATGGCCCTAATCGCCTACGCAGGGTTCGGAATAGCTCCCTTGAGTGATGAGATTATTTTCTGGGGCATCCTTTCAGGCATTTTGCATGGAGTGTATATACTCTGCCTTTCCCGGGCCTATTCAACAGCGGATATTTCCTATGTTTACCCCATTGCCCGATCCGCACCTGTATTCGTGCCGGTTTTTGCCTGGTTATTTCTCGATGAGCACCTGAGCATTTTCATGTTTCTGGCGATTGGATTAATTCTGACGGCCATATATATCCTCCACTTTGAAGGACAGCTGATACAGGGATTTAAAAACCTGATAAAGGCTGTCCGCGATCAGGATTTGCGTTGGGCATTTATTACTTTGGCGATGGTGGTCAGCTACAGCCTGGTAGACAAAAAGGGAATGGATTCCTTTTTAAGTCATTTGCCGGATCAGCCCTTCGTCAACGGGGTCACCTTCTTTTTCATCGAAGCGACGATAGGTTTTGCTCTCTGCAATGTGTACCTTTTCTCTAAACACCCGGCAAAATATATTTTGCAAACCTGGAGAGAGGAATGGAAGAAAGCCTTGTTTGCCGGAATTGCCACTTTAGGTTCGTATGGCCTGATCTGCGTGGTGCTTCAGTTCGAAGCGCTGAGCGCGATTGTCACCCTCCGCCAGGTCAGCGTATTGATGGTGGTCTATTGGGGATGCTGGAAACTTAAAGAACCGTTTGGTCCCCAACGCATATTGGCGGGAGCGCTGATCCTGATTGGCATTTTTCTGATCGGCATCAATTCATAAGCCAATAGCGTTAAAAAATTATAGGAATCTATCGCAAATGTGGCTTTTGTATAAGGTTTTATATTAAAAAATTTTAACCCCATTTGTTGTTAAGAGCCCGATATAATAAAAGGAATTTACATATGGGTACTTACACACTTGTGGGCTTCAGGCCTATGGAGTTAATGAAATTGGAGGTTTTTTGTGAAGCGGATTGCTAATTTTCTAAAAACCGGGTTGCTTCTGGTTTTATGTATCGTATTTTTTGTTTCTGCCGCCGAAGCGGTAAAAGGCGATAAACGAAAAACCCAGACCCTTTCCCTGGAAAACGGCCTGGATGTTCTCCTGGTTTCCGACCCGGATGTGCATCGTAGCGCCGCCGCCTTATCAGTAGGCATAGGTTATTTGTATGATCCGAAAGATAAAGCGGGGTTGGCCCATTATCTGGAGCATATGTTGTTTCTGGGGACAATAAAATATCCGGAAGTGGGTTCCTATAAAAAATTTCTCGACTCGCATTCGGGAGGGTCCAATGCCTACACGTCAGGAAACATGACCAATTATTTTTTCCAGGTATCACATAATGGATTTAATGAAGCTCTGGATCGCTTCAGTGATTTTTTCAAGGCTCCCTTGTTCGATAAGACCTATGCGAAGAGAGAAGTCAAAGCCGTTAACAATGAACACGAAAAAAACAAGCTCCGTGATGGATGGCGTGGAAATTTTGTAGCAAACCTGATGTCTGAGCCCGGACATCCTGTTGGTAATTTTGGAACCGGCAACCAAAAAACCCTATCTGGGGACAATCGCCCTGCGTTACTTGAATTTTATAAGCGTTATTATGCGGCTTCCAACATGAAGCTGGCCCTCATCTCCAGTATGCCGATGGAAATTCTTTCCGGCGTGGCAAAAAAATATTTTTCGGATATATCGGATCGGCCCGTTAAGGTTCCCGCAATATCCCCTGAGTTCAGAAAACCGCTTAAGGGACAGTATCGATTGCTGAAAATAAAAACTATTAAGGATGTACGTTCTTTGGAAATCGATTTTCCCACCATACGCCTTAAGGACCATCAGGCCAGCAAGCCGGCTTCCATTGTAGGCTCTGTGCTGGGGCATGAGGGCAAAGGTTCCCTGCTCTCCAAATTAAAGGAAGAGGGGCTGGTTTTAGGCCTCAGCGCGGGGGGGGGAAGCAGTCACCCGGATATCAATTCATTCGGTATAAATATTTCCCTGACCGTGAAAGGGCTAAAAGAATATGAGCGGATTCTTGAGCTGGTTTTTGCCTATATTCAGATGGTCCGGGAGCATGGGTTTCAGGAATACACTTTCAAAGAAACCCAGGCTATGGCCCAGATCAACTTCGACTGGAAAAATCCGAATGAGGGCATGGGGTTTGTCGCAGGTAAAGCGTCATTACTGCAGGAATATAAACTGGAAGTGGTAGAAACGCTGCCTTTCCTTTATACAGAATATGAACCTTTAGCCTATAAAGCGGTTTTGGATACATTGACTCCTGAAAACGCAATGGTAGTTTTGAGCTACAATTCCGCCGCAACCAATAGCAAAGTACCGTACTACGATGCCGAATATTCCTTGCAGAAAATAGGGGAAAAGGCTTTCAAAAAATTATCTCATCCGATGAAGGTGAAAGGTACTTTTTACCCGGAGAAAAATGACTTCATTCCTTATAACCTGAAATTAGTGGAGGAATATCCGCATCTGGTGAAGGATGACGATCTGGCAAAAGTCTGGTTTAAATATGACCATCGTTTCAAACAGCCAAAAATATCTTTGACCTTCAGAATTGAAACTGCAAAAGTTTATCGCAGCCCTAAAAACCTGGAACTGGCAAAACTATATGAAGCCATGATGCAGGAAGGATTAAATGAACTGGTGTATCCCATTCAAATGGCGGGACTGTCTTATGGCCTATCCATACAAAAAAAAGGAGTGCTCCTGAGTCTTGGCGGCTATTCAGAGCGCATTGGCGATTTGATCAAACTGGTGACAAAAAATCTAAAAGAAGTGAAAGTGGATGAACAGAAATTCGCTAATATTAAAGAAGCCATGATACGCGGATTGAAAAACCGTAAACTAGGCCAGGCCTATTCACGCGGAGGCTATTACAACTGGTTGATGCTCCTCAAGGATCAGTATACGGATGAGGAAAAACTATCAGCACTGACCCCGATCACTTTGAATGATGTCAAGGCTTATGCCAAAACACTTTATGACAAAGTGTATATTACCGGAGTGATTCATGGTAATTGGTCTGATAAAGAAGCATTGGAAAGCGTGGACACCCTGCTATCTGCTTTGGGCGGTAAACCGCTTCCTGAAAACGAGCGATTCGAGCAGGTGGTGGAGGTTATGTCTCAAGGAGAGCGGTTCCGGTTTAGCCGAGAGGTCGAGGATAATAATAATTCGCTGGCCTATGCTATCCAGGTTGGCGAGAAAGATTTTTCTCTCCTGGCCAAAGCTTCGATAATAGCTTCTATTGTAGAAAGCGATTTTTATACTCAAATGCGCACCAACCAGCAATTGGGATATATTGTATGGAGTTTTAACCAGCGCATTGAAGATAGAATCTTTTTCCGGCTGGTGATTCAGTCTTCTACCCACGGTCCTTTTGAATTGAGCAAACGGGTCAATGTTTGGATGGGAAGTACTGAAAAGCTTTTCTCCAAATTGACCGACCAGGAGTTTGAAAGGCATCGGCAAAGTTTGATCGTTGCGCTGGAAAAGGAGGGCGATAGTATCGGTGCGATTGCGGGAGACCTTTATTCGCTTGCCACGGATGAAAAGGGAGACTTCCGTTTTAAAAAGAAGATGATCTTGGCGGTGAAAAACCTCAAAAAAGAAGATGTTGCCAAGACGGCAAAAAAAATATTCCGCGACGATGGCACTCCCCGGCTTGAAGTATTAATGCGAGCCAAGGGAAGTAAAGAAAAAGTACCGGCAGGGGTCATTACAGAGGTCAGTCAATTCCACCACCACTAGGCGTGGCCAGCGAGCCGCCGGTAGCAATTTGCGATAGCTCTATCAGGTGAGCAAAGGGTTATCTCTTTGTGATCTACCTATATTAAAAAGGTTCATGACTAGTTAAAGCCATTAAAAATATGAAATTCGGAGCTATTTTTAAAAGAGGGGCTAATCTTCTCAAGCTAGGGGTTGCCGCAAGAAAGTTGCGTAAGTCCACTACAGAAGACCAGCACCATTGGGCGCAGAATTACCTCTTCGAACTGCTGGGCCAGTCAAGAGGACTGCCCACCAAAATCGGCCAGTTCATAACGATGGACTCCGACGATCAGACTCTTAGGGAAACTCTCAACAATTCTTTAGAACCCATGCCTTTTGAAGAGGTTGTGGAGCTGATTGAAAAAGCCTATGGCAAACCCTGGGACACGGTCTTTAAAAAACTGGAAAAATCCTGTAAGCCCGCATCGCTGGGCCAGGTGCATTTTGGCAAACTTAAGGATGGCACAGAAGTCGCGGTGAAGGTTCAGTATCCTGACATCGCAAGCACGGTGGAAGCGGAGATGGACCTCATGGGCTGGTTACCCAAAGTGGGGCCGGTGGCTAAATGGGGATTCAAGATGGATGGCTACCGTGACGCCTTCTGGCATAATTTCAGCGAAGAACTGGACTATCGCATTGAGGCGAAGCATCAGGAAAACTATTGCCAGAAAATTCCTCCGCTGGAACGCATTGTGGTTCCCGAAGTCATCAGCGATTTGACCCAGCCCACCGTACTGGTGCAAAAAAGGGAAGAAGGGTTCAGCCTGGATAAAGCCGAAACCATGATGCCAGCGCAGAAGCAGGCTATGGGCCGGTTACTGCTTCAGCATTATTTGCATATGTTGTTTCGGCACGGATTTGTCCATGCCGATCCGCAACCGGCGAACTTTTCTTTCCGACAATATAAAAAAGATTATTTCCAATTAATTATTTACGATTTTGGCAGCGTTCTGGAGATTCCGGATGATGTCCGGCTGGCACTTTTGAGAATTATTCTGGTTCTACGTGATCGGGAGAATCTGGACCCGGTGACCTGCCTTTCGGCTCTGGGTTTTGATCCGGAAAAACTAAAAGACCTGCGCCCGACTCTCCCGGCCTTGATGTCCGTTTTGTTCGAGCCTTTTTTGGTCGAAGCTCCTTACGATGTTAAGGACTGGAGAATGAGTGAACGCTTTGACCAGATAGTGGGAGAAATGAAATGGTGGTTTCGCTCTGCCGCGCCTCCCAAACTGATATTCCTGATGCGGACTTTGCATGGCTTGACCAGCATGTTGCGACGGCTGGATGTTCCGCTTCCCTGGCAGTTCATTATGGATGAAATGCTGTCTGATATTTACCCACAGGCGAGGGCATTGACCCTGCCGGAAGTAGACTCCAAAGGTCCGGCGTTTGACTCCATAGCCCGTTACTTGAAAGTACATGTGGTGAAACCCAACGGCAATAAAGTCAGCCTCACCATGCCGGGCCGATGCGCCGATGACATCGAATCGATCATGGACGAACCCGTTAAAGAATCCATCCAACGACAAAATATCGACTTGCAATCCATTCAAGACAAAGCCCGGAAATCAGGTTTTGTCCCTCAGGTCCTGTTTGAACTTCACGATGAAGAACGCGATATGAAAGTCTGGTTGGAGTAGTAACCACCGATATACCCCTGATTCCATTTCCTCCGGGCGAGGCTCAGATTGACTTTTCACGCCTGCTGTGTGACTTTAGTGACATTACCTAATACAGGGGAATATTGTTTTGGATTCTGAATATAAAACAAAACGAGTTGTAGTGATTGACGATTCTCCAGTCGTCCGTGAAGTCATTATAAGTAATCTAAAAAAATCGGATTTGAAGAAGATAATATTTTCGAGGCAGAGGATGGATCGGGTGGAGTGAATTTGCTACGGTCCGAGAAGATCGACCTGATTATTTCCGATTGGAATATGCCGAAAATGGACGGTCTGGAACTGTTGCGAACGATAAAAGATTACCCGGAATTAGCAACCATTCCTTTCATAATGATAACTTCGGAGTCTGAAAAAGATAAGGTGGACGAGGCATTTAAAGCCGGCGTTAACCAGTATATATACAAGCCTTTCAAACCCAGTTATTTTAAAGAAAAAATTCAGCAAACTTTAGGGAAGAATTTATATGGTTCTAAACAGGTGATGGTTGTGGATGATTCGCCGGTGATCCGTAAAATTGTTGAAAAGCTCTTAAGGATGCTGGGATTCGGCGGATTTAATTTTATAGGCGCCGACAATGGTGTGATTGCACTATCTCTTCTGGATGAAAAAAAAGTGGATTTGATCATCACCGATTTGCACATGCCTGATATGGATGGAATTGAATTTGTTAGAGAGGTTCGGCTAAGTGAAAAAATTGACCTGATTCCAGTCTTGATGATCACCTCAGATTACAATACAGACAAAATGTTGGAAGCCTATGATGCCGGTGTCGATGAGTTCATGCAAAAGCCTTTTACGGCAGTCGACCTGGAGGAAAAAATTAAAGTGCTTTTTAACCATTAGGTTTTTTTTAAGCTTCCGGTAAATGAGATAGTCCTCACTTGCAGAGGTTTCCCGCCCCGTTTAAAGCAAACTGATGGAAGAACCCAATCCTAAAAAATACAGAATTGAACTCATAACCATCATTGCGCTGATGATTATCGTGGCGGTATTCATTGTGGTGCAAGTGTTTCCGCAGTTGTGACCGGCGAGCCGCCGGTGGCAGGTAGCAGGAACTCGTCAAGCCGAGATAACTCTTTGTCCACCAGCGAAAGCGACGGCACACTGGCCCCACGTCTAGTGAGTGGAATGTAAAAATGAAAATATGGGTGGATGCAGATGCTTGCCCCAGGCCGATCAAAGAAATTTTGTACCGTGTGGCGGACAGGACAGAAATACCGGTGACATTGGTTACTAATCAGGGGTTACGCATACCGGATTCGGCTTATATTAATTTGATCCAGGTGGGGCAGGGGGCAGATGTTGCCGATGACGAGATTGCCAATAAATGCGAAGCTGGGGATTTAATCATCACAGCAGACATTCCGCTCGCCGCCCGTGTTGTGGAAAAGGGGGCGTTGGCTCTCGATCCGCGTGGAAAGGTTTATGATAAAAACAATATCGGGCAGATATTGGATATGCGTAACTTCATGGACAACTTACGCGGTAGCGGTGTAGAAACCGGCGGCCCCGCTGGTTTTGGCCAGAAAGAACGGTTCAAGTTTGCAAACGAACTGGATAGATTTTTAGGGCAAAGATAATGCCGGGTGACTATTGGCAGGCAGTCACTTCTTCTTCAAGTTTTGGTCGAATGTGCACGAGTTCTACGGTTTTGTTGACACAGTCTTTGGTATTTTGCACCGCCAGTTTGTTGAACAGGAAATCCATTTTGGTTTCCAGTTCTTTGCCAATGCCTTCCCGAATCTCGGTGGATAAACCCCAGAACTCGGATTTGAATTCACCAAAACCTTTTTTGCGGGTTTTGTAGATGAACTGTTCATCCGTCTGGTCCGATTTTTTCTCGTTGGCAAACTTTTCTCTGAGGTGGGTGTAGATTTCTTCTTTAAAGTCTGAAGGGAACAGTACGCTCCCGTAGATCATATTTTGAAAATCGGTGGCCAAGTGAATTTCGGCGGTTTCCAGTTCCGGGAATTTATAGAACATGTCCTGGGGCAGGGTGGACGCACCATGCTGGACGGCTCCGGCGAGGCCATAACTTTCGCGTGAAATGCGTGACAGCTTTTCCAGTGTATCAAAATCGAGGTTTACCTCGGCGACGGTTCCATCGGGTAGAGGAACTCCTCCATGTGAGGTTCCGGTCTGGATAGATATTTTGCTGATGGTGGTTGCTCCGGGCCGGGCTTTTTCCAGCAATTCATTGAAGTTGTCGAGGTAAGCTTTCAATTCCTGCTCGTTGCTGTTTTCTTTTCCTACTTCGCCGATCTCGCCGCCAACGGATATGCTGATACCAAACGGTTCCAGTTCCCGGATGTATTCAGTGAGTTCTACCCCAACTTCAAAATTTGCCCGCTGTTGCTCGACTACACCAGATTTACTGAGGTCGACCAAAGTGGAAGTGTCGATGTCTATATTGTAGAACCCACCTGCGATACCGTTTTGGATCAGGTTTTTGAGTCCGGCAATCTCTTTTTCCGGGTCCTGCGCGTAGTTTTTGGCGTTGACTTGAAAATGATCACCCTGGATAAAGACCGAGCCCGTAAACCCTTCTTTAATTGCGGCGGCAAGAATGACGGTGGACAGCTCGTGTGGTTTTTGGAACGTGTAACTCATTTCCGACTTAGCCAGTTCAAAAATAAACGCACCGGCATTGCTTTTGATGGCGGTGCGAAAAATGGCTCGGCAGAGTTCATAAGACATGCCGCGGATGTTGAGGGCGGGAACCGTGAATCCTTTGACTTCGCCTCGGCCTCGGGCCTCATAGAGTCCCTGAATCGACGAGTTGACGATGCCGAGTTCCAGTGCCGCCGATTTGATAAGGAACCGGCTCAGACCTTTTATTTCTGCTGAAGGATTAAGAACAGCATTCTGGACCAACTGATCCAGCACATCTCCCCGAAACTTATCAGCGTCTTCTATTTTCACGCCACCATTGTCCTGAGTGGCGATATTCTTGAGTTGACGGGTTATTTCGTCTTTATGGTTAAAAAGCATCGGGTTCTCCACTTAATGTCCCTGATTTAAATGAATATCAAAGACCGGGGCATTGATTCAGGAATTGATTTGAAAAAAAGGTTGATTTCAGGTTTCAGCGTAATTGCACTTTATGCACCGATCAGGACCGTAAAAAGATAAAACTACGCTTGGTGAGTGCATTGTAACCAAAAAATCGTTTTCAGGCAAAATATCTTTAATAAA
>Ga0208879_1002292_pt1 | contig 17064 bp, 11 predicted proteins | sample Knorr_S15_td_Bot_FD_185605 | JGI IMG/M metagenome (GOLD analysis project Ga0208879, IMG submission 185605) | Marine microbial communities from Southern Atlantic Ocean transect - Knorr_S15_td_Bottom_ad_5009_LV_A (SPAdes) (version 2) | ecosystem: Environmental > Aquatic > Marine > Oceanic | place... | reverse complement strand
CACAAGCCCGTTGCCGGCCCAGTTTGAGGGTGTTTCCTATGGCCTCATGCAAACAGGTAACACGAAGACAACGATCCTTATCCCAAGTAGAACCGCCGCAATCGCGCTTGTGCCGGCGGACGGATCTCTCGGCAAGACCTGGACCAGGATCGGCTTTGATGACGCAGCCTGGGATGAAGTCGCAACCGGCGTCGGCTATGACGAAAACAGCACATACATCCCGGAGTTCGGCGCGGGCGGCAACCTCGGCAACAGACTGAACAACGTCAACACAAGCCTTTACCTCCGCGTCCTTTTCGATGTGGCCGACGCCCCTGCAATCTCGGAGCTCACTTTGAAGATGAAATATGACGACGGCTTTGCCGCTTTCCTCAATGGCGTTCGCGTGGCCGTTTCAAACTCCCCGGCATCGACAACCTGGAATTCCAAGGCCACCGGCAACCATGCCGATGGTGATGCCACCACTTTCAAAGCCTTCAACATCACCGCCCACGCTCATCTGTTAAACACCGGTGCCAATGTTCTGGCGATCCAAGGTTTGAACACCAGCATGACGAGTTCAGACATGCTCATTTCCCCGGAACTGCATGCGGTTCGAATCACCGACCCCTCAATCGGAGGTCCCGGTTATTTAGGAACCCCCTCGCCGGGGACTTTTAACGGCGACACCTTTGACGGCTTTGTCAGTGACACAAAATTCAGCGTTGATCGCGGTTTTTTCAAAACACCTTTCGATGTCAGGATCACCACGGACACCGTGGACGCTGAAATACGATACACCTTGGACGGCACAGCGCCCAGCAGGACCCGAGGGAAAATTCACTCGGGTCCGATTAAGATTAGCGGCACAACCATCGTCCGCGCCATGGCCCACCGACCGGGTTTCAAGCCGACCAACATTGACACCCACACCTACCTGTTCCCAGCGGATGTAATGACCCAGCCGAAAATGCGCACCACCATCACCCGGTCGGGGGTCTACGGCCCGCAGATGGTCGATTCGTTGAAAGCGGTGCCGACCATCTCGCTGGTCACCCCTAATGCCGCATTCTTGAACGAGGGCGGGAGTAACATCAGAGAGGAATACCAGACCTCGATCGAGATGATCTTCCCCGACGGAACCCACGGTTTCCAGGAAAACGGCGGTTTAAGCAACTACGGCGGGCGCTACACAAACTTTCGGAAGAAGAATTTTCGTGTCGCCTTTCGCTCCAAGTTCGGGGCGGCCAAGTTGAGATACCCCATCTTCGACGGCTACGAATACAGCCACTACCCCCCGGCCGAGGATTTTGACGTGATCAACCTGCGCAGCGGTTCGCACGACATGTCGAGCCGCGGCGCCTACATGTCTAACCGCTTCACCGACGACTCAATGCTCGACATGGGCAACATCGCCCCGCACGGCCGCTTCGTGCACCTCTACCTAAACGGCAACTACTGGGGACAGTATCACCTACGCGAGCGCTGGAGCGCGGACATGGCCTCGAGCTACTTCGGCGGATCGGAGGATGACTACGATGCGGTCAACGCCAATGATAATTTCCGGAACGACGAGGATGTCTACGATGGCAGTGGGCAGTTCTGGAGTGAAACCAAGAGACTTCTTTCCGGGCCAAATCCCTTCACCAACGCGGCTGATCACATCGATATCGCCAACATTGTCGACTTTATGCTGTTGTGGGTAAGCGGCAACTCGGAGAGTGAGTTCCGGGCATTCGGCTCGGAGACCCGTGGGATTCCGTTCAAGTTCATGATCAAGGATGCCGACGGCTTTCTGCGCAGCCCCGGGCACTCGGCCAACCACGCTGGGCCCTATAGTGTCATGTCCAGAATGCGCTCCGGCGTGAATGCCGGCGACTACTCCATCCTGCTCGCCGACCGGATTCACAAACACTTCTTCAACAACGGAGCGCTGACCCCCTCCAAAAACATCCAGCGGCTGAAAAGGCGCGTCGATGAAGCACGGCTCGGGTTCATCTCTGAAGCCGCGCGTTGGGGCAACCTGTTCCGCGAACCATCGTCGTGGGAGTCGTACCAAAACAGACTCCTCAACAACCATTTCCCCGGCCTGACAATGACCATGATAGGTCGTTTCAAGTCCGCGGGCATGTATCCCGACATCATTGCGCCGGTCTATAGCCAGCACGGCGGTTCGGTGTCTCCAGACACCCCGGTGACGATGGCCACCGACGCCAACACCATCTATTACTCACTTGACGGCAGCGACCCTCGCCTGCCCGGCGGTGCGCCGAACCCGGATGCCCTGACCGCTTCCTTTGATGTCGGCGGCCCCGATCCGGTTACCTTCCTCTCCACCGGGCACACCTGGAAATACCTTGATGACGGCTCCGATCAAGGCACCGCCTGGCGATCGCCAGGTTTCGACGATTCATACTGGCAATCGGGCCCGTCTGAGCTCGGATACGGCAGCGACGGGGAGGGGGTCGGGCAAATTGTCGGCTTTGGCCCTGACCCCTCGGCGAAACACCCGACCACCTATTTCCGCACCACTGTCAACATCCCGGATCCGTCGGTATTCTTCAACTTCCTGTTGGGGATCAAATACGATGACGGAATCGCCGTCTACATCAATGGCGTAGATATACTTCGCCAAAATCTCTCCAACATTGCGACGTTTAGCAGCTATGCCAACGGCACCATCGGTGACGAAGCCGACTGGAAAGACTTCACCTTGCCAAGCTCCGAGCTTGTGCCTGGCTTAATAGCCTACTGGCCAATGGATAATGCTTCTGATATTGTTGACAAGGTTGCAGGAATCCGGGGCGAGGTGCTGGGAACCGTGGTAGATACCAAAGGTATCATAGGCAGTGCCGTTAATTTGGGCGAAGACCAAAACTGGATCAGGGTTGATGCTGAAGCCACCGGATGGCTGGCGCCGGCATCGGATAACAACGCGATGAGCGTTTCTCTCTGGCAGAAGCTCAACACGGTTAGGAATTCCTCGACCTTTTGGTTCAGGGCGACAAGCGCGCCCAGCAACGCGCGCAATTTCCAGGCCCACATTCCATGGGGTAACAACAACATTTACTTCGACACAGGCGGTTGCTGCGGAGGGGGAGACACCCGCATTGTGAAGAATTCGACCATAGACTTCCTTGAATGGCATCACTTTGTATTCATCAAGGATGAAGACCACAAGGAGATCTGGGTTGACGGTGAGCTCTTTCATGAAGGCGAAAACACCACCGCGCTGTTTGACGACTGGACGTATCTTGCCATCGGTTCCAGCGGTACCGGGGACTACGCCGCTGCTATTGTGGATGATTTCGGGGTTTGGGCCAGGGCCATTACACCGGAGGAAATCGCCACCATTTATAATGGTGGGAGCGGAAGCCCCCTTATGACCGACGCGCTGTCAGCCGGCGCCAATACCATCGCGGTCGAGATTCACCAAGCCAGCGGCAGCAGCTCCGACATCCGCTTTGACATGATGCTCCGCGGAGAGACCAGCCAAGGTGGTGGTGACAACGTTTCAGCCCCGCTCTTTTTCGCAGAGCCGGCAATCCTACGGACTCGATCATACAACACCGGAAACGAAGAATGGAGTGCTTTGACCGAGGCATTCTTTACCATTGAGGGAGCCACGGTTGACGCCTCCAACCTGGTCGTCTCAGAACTGCATTACCACCCCGCGACCCCGACCACCCCAGCGGAACTGGCTGAAAGCAGCGATCGCGACGACTTCGAGTTTCTTGAATTTCTCAACATCGGGAGGGCCGCACTGAACCTGACCGGCATCCGCTTCGCGGCAGGGATCAACTTTGCCTTCCCCAACAATACCGTCCTGAAGGCCGGCAAGCGCCTACTTCTCATCCGCAACCGCGCAGCCTTCGAGGCCAGGTATGGCCCCATCGAGGGCATCCAGTCGTTCGAGTACACCGGCCGGTTGAACAATGATGGAGAACAGCTGCTCATCACCGCAAACGGCCCCGATCCGGTCCACGATTTCACCTACAACGACCAACTTCCGTGGCCGACAGAGGCGGACGGCATTGGATTGAGCCTGATTCTTGACAATCCAGCCGCCGGACCTCCGCACGGCAAACCAGCCAGTTGGACTACTAGCCGCCATCTCGGCGGATCGCCCGGCAAAGCCGAGCCGGCAGGACTCACCTACACTGCCTGGGCCGCCTCGAACGGAATCAAGGGCAAGCCGAACGACGACGACGACAGAGACGGACTCAGCAACTATTGGGAGTTTCTCTTCGGCTCCCGACCCGACTTGGCCTCCGACGCTCCCGTGTTCGGTCTCACGGTCCAGAGCATCGACGTTGACGGGGTGGTCAACGACTATCTTTTCCTGACATTCCGCAAGAACCTCAGCGCCAATGCGTCGCTGACAGTCGAGGTTTCCAGTGACCTCATCACTTGGTCGCCAGACCCTGCCACGATCAAACCCGTATCGAAAGCTGACAACGGCGACGGCACCGCAACGGTCACCTTCCGATTCGCTGATCCAGTCGGCCAAGGGCAAAGCCGGAACTTTATCCGGCTGCGCGGCAACTGATTCACGACCAAATCTAGGGTGACCGAATCCATCATGTCGCCGAGCCCACCAGAAGCACGGCTGCAGTTGTTGTGATTAGGAGGTGTTTCATTTCCCTTCAGCAGTTTCCAGAAGTCTGATATGCAGACGCCTAAATAGCAGTATTGAGACGATGGTACCTACTGCACATAGTAGCATGTCCCATTGCGCATCCCAGACGTCCCCCTGTGAACCAAGGTAAGCATCAGAGGCATCGGCAAAAAATTTAGCAGCGGCAAATTCTATAATCTCAAAAATGCCAGTGAAGGCCATGCATCCAGCAAAAACCACAAATTCAAGCCATCCCCATCCGTTGACTACATGGTGTTTCATAAGCACCTCCCGAATCAGGACAGCGGGAATAAACCCCTGCGCAAAGTGGCCGATTCGATCATAATGATTCCGTTCAAATCCGAACATCTCCTTCATCCAATCCCCAAGAGGAACCCGCTCGTAGGTATACCATCCGCCGTATATCAGGATGAATGCATGCAGTGTAAGCATCCACGCCAGTAGGTTGGTCGGGACGGTGCCCTTTCGGGAGAGTATGATAATAAGAACCAAACCAGCAGCGACCCATGAAATCTCAAGCAACCACGTGAACCGATCATATGGATTCACTCCCGTAATAATTAGGAATCCTAAGACAAAGAGAAACTGCCAGATGCCAATGAATTTATATAATTTCATGTATTAATTTAGCAAAAGATTGGAGTTGTAGGAGGTTTCATTTCCCTTCAGCTTTCAATTCTTCACCCGTCTTGCCGCCGTGTTTGCGGAGGAGGTTTCCCTTTTGATTTCTTCAGAATGTAGGAACTTTATTTTCAACCGCCCATCATCCTTCACTAGATAAACATTCTCCAACCACTTAATCTTTAAAGCTTCGTCCTGACCATCGGCATTCTTTGAAACAAAAGTCCCTTCATTCAAATAACTAATGTGAGCAGATTGTTTGTCAGTAGATACGACAAAATCAGACAACTCCCAATCAGAAGAGACAGTTGATCCAGAATAAGCACTATCAATGAAATCAAAGAATTCATTGAGCGACATTTTTTTTCTCTTCTCGAAAATCTGGAAATCATCCGTAATAAGCAATCCGAAATCGTTTCGATTATATTTATCAACATCCAGTGCTTTAAATAAATCCTGTAGAGCAGCTATAGATTGTTTTTCTGTTATCTGGCCAGTCGTAGCACACCCCACCAGAAGCACGGCTGCGATTGTTGTGAGTAGGAGGTGTTTCATGTCGTGCTTGGAAGCTAGCATATGCAAGGATGATTGTCGCCACCCATTTTGATCATCCCAGCACCCCCTCAGCTTGTGAGCCTGTCCTCTTGAAATCTCTTGGAGTCTAGAAGACCCACATATTGAAGATCAGCAGCATCCCCCTACCCACCCCGGGTACACCCCCTCTTACAAAGTGACGCCCAGGTGACACCTTTTGGCGTTAACAGACGAAACCTGACGGGGTTACACGCGGGACACACTGTCGTAATAATTTCTGTAAGTCATTGTGAAATAGAATTTTATGAATGATAGCAGGAAAAAATTGAAACCCCCAAATTCAAGGCTTCACATAGCGCAAAGCCGTTCGAACGGTGCTCAAGGTCGTGTGAGCAGTGCACAAAGCCGTGTGAACGGTGCGCAAGGTCGTGTGAGCGGTGCGCAAGGTCGTTGGAGCGGTGCGCAAGGTCGTGTGAGCGGTGCGCAAGGTCGTTTGTTTTCCGGAAACTACTCCCGTTTTTTTGGTCAATGGGAATAGCGGTGATTTATTTTTTTTCCAGGGCCACGGCTTGGCCTCTGGCGAAAAGGCTGAGTTACTGGTTCAATTCGGCCAGGCGGACGCAGGCGGCCTCGTGAGCGTCGTTTTTCAGCGACTCGAAACTTGGCCAGGCGGCTTTGCAGCGTTCCTCGGCGTGAGAGCAGCGGGGGTGGAAGGTGCAGCCGCTGGGCGGGTTGAGAGGCGACGGCGGATCGCCGGGCAGCAGGATGCGTTTGCGGGTGCTCTCGCTGTCGGGATCGGGCATCGGCACCGCGCTGACAAGCGCCTTGGTGTACGGGTGCTGCGGGTGCTCAAACACCTCCGTCGCCGGGCCGATCTCGACGATGCGGCCGAGGTACATCACCGCGATGCGATCGGAGATGTGCTTCACCACCGACAGGTCGTGCGAGATGAAAATCATCGTGAGCTCCATCTCTCGCGTGAGGTCGCTGAGCAAATTCAAAATCTGCGCCTGGATGGAGACGTCGAGCGCGGAGACCGGCTCGTCGGCAATGATGAGTTTGGGTTCGACGGCGAGCGCGCGGGCGATGGCGATGCGCTGGCGTTGGCCGCCGGAAAATTCGTGCGGATATTTTTGCATGAAACGCGCGGCGAGGCCGACTTTTTCCATGAGAGCGCCGACCGCCTTGGCCAAGCCGGCCTTGGGGACTTTGCGGTGAACCTGAATCGCCTCGGCAAGCGCCGAGTAAACAGTCATGCGTGGGTTGAGCGAGGCGTACGGGTCCTGAAAAATCATCTGGAAATCGGCACGTGCGGCGCGCAGTTCCTTGCCGCCCATGTCGGTGAGGGTTCGGCCGCCGAGGGTGACGGTGCCGGCGGTCGGCTTGATGAGTTGCAGGACGGTGCGGCCCAGAGTGGATTTGCCGCAGCCGGACTCGCCGACGAGGCCAAGCACCTCGCCTTTGGCCAAGCGCAGCGACACGCCGTCGACTGCCTTGACTGTGCCGGTAACTTTGCGGAACAGAATCCCTTTCTCCACCGGGAAGTGGGTCTTCAAATTATCGATCTGGAGGTAGGCGTCGCTCATCGGTTACGGCTTGAGGTTGTCGCGCTGCACGCGCAGGCAGGCGGTGGTGTGCGCTTGGCCAACGTCCTGCAGGCTCGGCGGCTCGCTGGTGCAGAGGTCGGTGGCGTGTTCGCAGCGCGGCGCGAATGAGCAGCCGTCGCTTGGCTTGGACATGTCCGGCGGCATGCCGGGGATGGTGTATAGCTCTTTGCCCTTGGCCTGCAGCGCGGGGATGGAGTTTTGCAGGGCGCGATTGTACGGGTGTTGCGGGTTGTAAAAAATATCCTTTGTCGAGCCGGACTCGACGATCTTGCCGCCGTACATGACGTTGATGCGGTCGCAAAAACCGGAGACGACGCCGAGGTCGTGCGTGATCAAAATCACCGCTGTGCCAAGCTCGTTTTGCTCTTTTTTGATGAGCTCCAGAATCTGCGCCTGCACGGTGACGTCGAGCGCCGTGGTCGGCTCGTCAGCAATCAGGACATCCGGCTTGGTAATCAGTGCCATGGCGATCATCACGCGCTGGCGCATGCCGCCGGAGAATTCGTGTGGATATCCCCGGATGCGGATGGCGGCATCCTGGATGCCGACGGCGTCGAGCATCGCGAGCGCCTGTTTTTTGGCGGACGCCTTGTCGGCCAAGCCGTGGATGAGCAGCGGCTCGATGAGTTGATCCTCGATGCGCAGATACGGATTGAGCGACGTCATCGGATCCTGAAAAATCATCGCGACGCGCCGGCCCCGGATCGATTGCAATTCCTTTTGGGTACAGTGAAGCAGGTCGGTGCCGTCGAAGTGGGCGGTGCCGCGCTCGATGCGTCCCGGCGGCTGCGGGATGAGGCCGAGCAACGACATGCAGGTGACGGATTTGCCGGAACCGGACTCGCCGACGATGCCCAGCGTCTCGCCTTTCTCGAGCTGGAACGAGACGCCGTCCACCGCCCGCACCACGCCGTTGCGAGTGTGGAAGTAGGTCGTAAGATCGTTGACGTCTAGCAGAGGCATTATTTGTGGCTTAATCTTTCGAGGTCTTGGGATCGAGGGCGTCGCGGAGGCCGTCGCCGACGAAGTTGAACGAGAAGAGTGTTGTCGCAAACAGGGCACCGGGGAAGACGAGCATCCACCAAGCCTCGCGCATTCGGTCGGCACCGTCCTTGATGAGCAGGCCCCACGACGGGGTCGGTGGCTGCACGCCCAGCCCGAGGAAGCTCAGGAACGCCTCGAGCAGCATCACCGCAGGGATGGTCAGCGTGGTGTAAACGATTACCGGGCCAAGGATGTTGGGCACCATGTGGCGGAAGATGATGCGGTGCGTCGGCAGGCCAAGCGAGATGCAGGCCTCGATGAATTCCTGTTGTCGCAGGCTCATCACTTGGCCGCGGACGATGCGGGCCATCGTGAGCCACTCGACCGCGCCGATGGCGACGAAGAGCAGCAGCATGTTCCACTGGCCGGAGATGGAGAATTCGGAGCCGCGCGCCCGGAACCATTCGTCGATCGAGTCGCCGAGATCTTTCGCGAACACCATGAGCAAAATCACGAAAATGACGAATGGCAGCGAGTAGAGAATGTCCACCAAGCGCATCATCACGCTGTCCACTTTTCCACCGAAATAACCGGAGATGGTGCCGTAGCCGATGCCGATAGTGAGCGAGACGAAGGTGGCGACCATGCCGACCATGAGTGAGATCTGGCCGCCCTTGATGATGCGACCAAGTTGATCGCGACCGAGGTGGTCGGTACCCAAAATGTAGGACTCCGTGAAAGTGAGCCTAACTGTAGCACCTTGGCCCGGGCCGCTTTTGCTGATTTGATAGGCCAACGCGACAGGGTGCGGTGGTTCGTCTGAATAATCTCCCGGTTCGACTATTTCCAGTGATATAATCGTGCCTTCTGCGGTGACAGAATTGACCTTTAGTTGGGCAGCTTTAGCCGACTGGCTACTAACCGGTTCGAGAATGTCGTCGACACGAAAACCACTGCCGCCGTTAGTCGGTTCTGCCCGGTGAAGTCGTTTCTCACCCGGTGGCTGCAGTTTGTGGTCGAGCACGGTATTCGTGTAATAATCGCCCTCGAGAAAAAAAGGCCCGATGAACGACAAGCCGGCGAGCAGGAGGATGAACACCCCGCCGGCGAGGGCCATTTTGTTTTTACGCAGCCGATGCCACGCGCCGACCCACAGCGACTCGCCTTTCTCGACGGTGTCGGTTGCGTTTGGCTTGGCGTTGGGTGCGTCGCTCACGGCTAGTCGAACTTGAGTTTCGGGTTGAGGGTGACTTGCAGGATGTCGACGATGAGGTTGAGGAAAATGATCAGTGTCGCGTAAAACATCACCACGCCAAGCACGAGTGTGTAGTCGCGGTTGAAGGCGCTTTTGACGAAGTCTTGGCCAAGGCCGGGAATGTTGAAAATGGTCTCGATGACGAACGACCCGGCGATCAACCCGGCGACGGCCGGCCCCATGAAACTGATGACCGGTAGCAGCCCGCCGCGCAGCGAGTGTTTGAGGATGACCCGCAGGCCGGAGGCGCCCTTGGCCTTGGCCGTGCGGATGTAATCCTGCGTGAGGATGTCGAGCATCCCGCCGCGCGTGAGCCGCGAAATGTACGCCGCGTAAAAGAACCCAAGCGTCACCGACGGCAGCACCATGTCGCTGGCAAAAAACTGGTCGCCACTGAACCCGCCCCAGCCGGTGGCCGGGAACCAGCCAAGTTGCAGCGAGAAAACCAGCATGAGCAGCGGCCCCATCACGAACGTCGGCAGGCAAATGCCGATCATCGCCAGCGACGAGGGGATGTAGTCGACGTACGTGTTGGGGCGCAGCGAGGCGATGACCCCGAACAAAATGCCCAGGCCAAGCGCGATGCACATCGCAAAGAAGCCGAGCTTGGCCGACACGGGAAACTTTTGACTGATGATTTCGCCGACGGTGCGATTCGGGTACTTGAACGACTGCAGGGTGGGCAGGTGGGTGATGTACTGGATGAATTGCTTGTGCAGTGGTTGGTCGAGGTTGAACTGCTTGTTCAACAGCTCGCGAACCTCGGAGGTCACCTGTTTGTCCTCGTCGAACGGCCCACCCGGAGCCAAGCGGCACATGAAGAACGTCATCGCCGCTACGCAAAGCAGAACCGGGATGGTCTCGAGCAGTCGGCGGAGGATGAACTTGAGCATCGGGTCAGCGCTTGGCCAAGCGGCGGGAGGCGGCGCTCACTCGGCAGCCTTCAACTCGAGGTCAACATGCTTCCACGGATGGTGGTCGAGCACGTTGGCGTGCCAGTTTTTGACGGCGGGGTTGAGCGCGTACACGCGGGTGTAAATATAGATCGGCAGAATCGGCAGCTCCTCCATCAGGATTTCCTCCGCCTGCTGGAATAGTTCCAGTCGCGCTTCCGCGTCCAGCGTGGTGGCGGCCTTGCGGATCAGTGCGTCATAATCGTCCCGAGCCCAGCCGGTTTGGTTTTGCTGGCTCCACGAGGTCCACATGTCGAGGAAGGTGTTCGGGTCGGGATAGTCGCCCGTCCAGCCGGCGCGGCTGATCTGGTAGTCCATCTCCCGCTGGCGATCGAGGTACACTTTCCATTCCTGATTCTGCAGCGTGATGTTGATGTTCAGGTTTTTCTTCCACATCTGCTGGATGGCCTCGGCGATGATCCGATGCCCCTCGGTCGTGTTGTAAAGGAGCTCGAGTGAAGGAAAGCCCTTGCCGTCGGGGTAGCCGGCCTCGGCGAGTAGTTGCCGTGCCTTGTCGATATTTTCCTCGATCCGCGCCCGCGCCGTGTAGCCGGCGACACCCGGCGGGGTGAAAAACAGCGCCGGCATCTGTTCACCCTTGGTCACATTCTTGGTGATGCTGCCGCGGTCAAGCGACATCGCCAGGGCCTTGCGAACGCGGACGTCGTCGCACGGCTTCCGTGTGGTGTTGAACCGGTAAAAGTACGAGGCCAAGTGCGGCTTGATTCGCAGCTCGTCGGGGTGCTCCTTCTTGTAAGTGGCGATCTTGTCGATGTGCAGGTTGTAGATGTTGTGCAGTTGCCCGCCGCGAAAGGCGTTTTCCTGCGTGGTCTCCAGCTCGATGGGATAAAAGTGAATCTCGTCCAGCTTGGTCGTCGCGGCGTCCCAGTAATCGGGGTTCTTCTCCACGACAATCTTGCGGCCCAGCCGCCACGACTTCAGCCGGAACGGGCCGTTGCTGACAAAGTTCTCCGGCTTGGTCCAGCCGCTGCCGCGCTTGACCAGACCGCCGTGTTTCTCGATCGTCGCGATGTGCACCGGAAACCAGGTGTAATGATTGAGCAGCGAAAGGAAGTACGGGGTGGGGGAGTTGAGTGTGATCTCCAGCGTCCGCTCGTCGATCGCCCTGACGCCTACCTGCGCGAAATCTTTGAGTTTGCCGGTGCTGTAATCCTCAGCACCTTTCATTACGAACAACATGTAGGAATACTTGGATGCCAGCGCCGGCGTGAGAATGCGCTTGAACGACTGCACAAAGTCATCCGCCGTGACCGGGTCACCGTTCGTCCACTTGGCGTTGCCTCGCAGGTGAAACGTGTACACCGTGCCGTCATCGGAAACCTCCCACCTCTCCGCCGTGCCCGGCACCGGATGAAGATCAACCGGGTCTTCCGCGACCAACCCCTCCGTCAATGCAACGATGATGTGATGCTCCGGCACGCCGGTGACCACGTGCGGATCGATGTCCTCCGGCTCGGTGCCAACCGTAATGTTCAACACCTTGTTATGTGCACCTTGATCGACAGGCCTGTTGCCGGGGCCGCAACCAGCCAAGACGCCGGCCAACAGGCCAAGCGCGCCGCCGGTGAGGATTCGATTTATCATTGCTGGGAAATATTTTGGGTCATGCCGGCCAAGCCCTTGGTCAAGCGAAACGCCGGACACCTTTGCCGCTTGGCCAGGCGAAAGTCAATGCGCTTGGCCTGCCCGAGGCATTGTCGGGTATTGAAATAAACCCTCAATATGCGGACACTCCGCCAGTTACTTGGAAGCATGAGCGAACCACTCACCGAAAACCAAATCCAGGAAGCGCTGGCCAGCCTCCCCGGTTGGGCATTTGCCGATGACACCATCAGCAAAACCTACCGGTTCGGCAGCTTCACCGAGGCCATCGGCTTTATCACTGAAATGGCCTTTGCCTGCGAGAGGGCCAATCACCATCCGGACCTCAGCAACGTGTATAGCACCGTCACCATACGCCTCAACACCCACGATGCCGGGGGCAAAGTTACCGAAAAAGACATCGATTTGGCCGGCGAGATCGAAAAACTGGCCAAAAAAAGAGGCTGAGAGGCAACGATTTAGGTTGCCATTACCCTGTTTTTAGGCCAAAAAAGGCCCGTGCGACAGCCACTTGGCGGGTGCGTTCAAAAAAAATGAAAAAAGCTGCAAAAAAGGGGTTGACGCCCCGCAACGTCTCTGCCAAGTTCGCTGCGCATACGGAAACCATTCCAAATAAAATGAGAACTAAAGCACTAATACTAACAGCATTTGTCGGCGCATTGGGAATCGCTGGAGCTTCGGCTCAAGTCTATTCTGTCAATGCGGTGGGATACGTCAACAAGAGCATCCCGGCGGGATTCTCAATCGTTGCCAATCCCCTTAACAACGGCGGAAACAAAATTTCTGACGTTTTCGGTGCCAATCCTGGCTCACTGACCGTTTATCGTTTCGGCGATGCCGGTTTCTCCATCAACTCCTACGACACTGACTTTGAAGAGTGGGATGACGGCGATGCCACGGTTGCTCCGGGAGAAGGTTTCTTCGTTCTGAACAGCGGTGACGCAGCAGTGAACATTACCTTCGTGGGTGAAGTTCCTCAGGGTGATCTCAGCAATGGGCTGCCTCAGGGTTTCTCCATTCGCAGTTCGCAAGTTCCGCAGGAAGGCAAACTGGATTCTGATCTGGGCTTCCCAACCGATGAGGCCGTGACGGTTTATCAGTTCGGTGCCGCCGGTTACAGCATCAGTGCCTACGATTCGGACTTCGAGGAGTGGGATACAGCTGACGGGGCTGGCCCTGTTGTCGGTGTTGCCGAGGGTTTCTGGGTTCTGCGCGCGAGTGCCACGAACTGGACTCGCTCATTCAGCACCTCTGAATAATCCGTTTAATAATTTCTGGTACACTAACCAAACCAAGAGAAAAAATGAAAAAACTAGTAATATTATTGGCTTGCACGGTGATTGCTACCTCCGCCTTCGCGCAGGGTACAATCAACTTCACCAACATGAAACCCAGCAAGCAGATCATTAACGATCCTTCTGGTGCTAAGCTTGAAGGCGGTTTTGCCCAGTTGTATGCTGGCACGTCTGCTGACAACTTGGCCGCAGTTGGCAGCCCGGTTGCCTTCTACACCGGCAAGAAGGCTGGTTACTTCTCGGGTGGTGTTGTCGATGTTGGGTTCAACGGCGCTGGCTTCTTTCAGGTGAAAGCCTGGTCGGGTGCTGACACCTTTGATGCAGCCCTCATAAGTGGTATGTCGAACGTAATCGGCCTGACCCCTGGCGATTCAACCGCGAGCCCTCCGGGTTTGCCGGCTGACTTGGCAGGTTTGGAAGCTTTCAGCCTCACGGTGATTCCCGAGCCGGGCACCATCGCGCTGGCTGTGTTGGGACTGGCAGCATTCTTTGTGCGCCGTCGCAAATAATTAGTTGGTGTGTTCTCATTAAGCCGCCCGCAAGGGCGGCTTTTTTTTTACCCTATCTTGGTGTCTTGAATTCTCTTATCTGAACAGTTCAACAGTGACTGATGTAAAGCAAAAGATACGTTATCTGCGAGAATGTTACTCTTCAGACAGTAGTGGGTTTGAAATATTGAATGTATTCTCACGCTCAGTTGAACATCGAATATTCATTGAAGGTGAGAATGACTTGGCGTTCGAGGGGGATCACCAAATCCCTTTGGATAAAGATGCCGGGAATGCAGCATATGAGGCCGCGATTATTTATGAACGCGAGAAAGAACTTATTTATGCATCGGTATTTATAGTGGGAAAAAATCCGGAGACAACTGAAAAAACCGTCTCCCCGTTAGTGCTGTTTCCTGCAAAAATTGAAAAAATTTCTGATGTTCCATTTCTTTCTTTCGATTCAACAAACTTCAGAATTAACTATGGCTTAATTAAGAGAATCATCGTGGATGATGAAAAGAGTTCGCTTTTGCATGAGCAAATCTTTGAAGCGGTGGCAGATGGTCTTTTTAGGCCGGAGGGAATCGCTGCAATAGTGGATTCCTTCAAATGTTTAGCCAGTGATATTGATGTATCACAAATGATTTTCTTTCCGCATGCGATAGCGTCAACAGATTTACGAAAACAAGCAGTTAACGAGGGTTTAAAGGTATTACCAGCCGGTTGTGTTGCTTTAATAAAGCGATCCATTGAGCGTCGTGGTATTTTGGAGGAACTAGCCATAATGTCTGACGCGAATAAGTTTTCTAAACCAATTTGCGAACTTTTGGGCGTGACTGAGTTAAATGACCGTACGAGAGAAAAAAAAACAGAGTTGGAAAAAATACCAGCGGTTTTAAGTGTTCCCCAAAGTAACATCTTAAAATCCTGCGCCCAAAATCCAGTGACATTGGTAATTGGGCCTCCTGGAACAGGAAAATCTTACACAATTGCATGTATGGCGTTGGAACATATGGCGAGGGGAAAATCCGTGTTGATTGCTTCAAGAAAAGACCATGCGGTGGACGTAATTGGACAAAAGATTGAAACACTCTCTGGTGACAAAGGGAGCGTCACTCGTGGAGGAAGAAAGAAATATTTGGCCGAATTGAAAACAAGGCTGCAAGCGATTTTGAGCGGTATGCGAGGCAGGAAGAAAGCGGTAACATTGCAGGGCTACGGCGAACAGCGGACAATCAAACTAACTCAATCCATAGAAAGTATCGAGGGGAACCTCGAAATATCTGAATCCGTTTTTAACAAGCGATCTGAACAGGAGAAAGAGTATGCCAAGATTCAAAAAAAATTGTCCAAAGGAGGATTTCAACTAATTAGCAAGATCAGGTTATATGTCCTTCAGTGGAGAATTAATTCCAGAAAAGAATCGTTTGGCGCATTAATCAAATTGATCGAACACCGAATTGACATTAGGAATCGGGATGTAATCAAACGAATTGGAATAAGAAAAGACGCGAGGGTTCATGAGGTGCTCGCGACTAATCGAAAAACATTGATGGATTTTCTTAAATCCCTCAGGGCTAGGACGGGAGCGAAACAGCGCGATATACTTTCAAAACTGGATATCGGGATGATCTTGAAAACGTTTCCTGTTTGGATGTCTAAGAATTCGGACATTCACGATAATATGCCGCTTATTCCGGAAATGTTCGATTTAGCAATAATAGATGAAGCAACCCAATGTGACATTGCAAGTTGCCTTCCTATTTTGCAACGGGCCAAGCGGGTTGCTATTGTCGGCGATCCAAAGCAACTACGACATGTCTCTTTTCTTGCTAGAAGCAAACAGGCCATACTGGCCTTGAAAGAAGGTCTGGGTACGGAAGTTGCAGAACAATTGGATTACCGCTCCAAGAGCATTCTTGATCTTGCAGAGGAAACGATAACTGAACAAAAACGAGTCCAATTCTTGGATGAACATTACCGGAGTCGGCCTGATATCATTCAATTCAGCAACCGACATTTTTACAACAGTTCGCTTCGTATTATGACGCAAAAGCCAGAGGTGACCCATTCCCGAAATATCCAAGTGATTCAGTGCAACGGTGTTCGTGAAAAAAACGGCGTTAACAAAAATGAATCTGAGAAAGTATTACAATTGATTCAGGACACAGTAGAATCTCAAAGTCACTTAGCCACTGAGTATTCACAAAGTATTGGTGTAAGCACACCGTTTAGGCATCAATCGGATTACCTTAGTGAATTAATCTTCCGTGAAATACCCATTGACGCGATCCAAAAACACAAAATCTTAATTGGTACGCCTCATTCATTCCAAGGAGAAGAGCGGGATATTATGTGCCTTTCGTTTGCGTTGGACGCGAAATCGTCGGCTACTGCGTTTCGATATATGAACCAGCCGGATGTTTTTAATGTCATGGTTACTCGAGCCAGAGTGGAGCAGATTGTCTTTCTTTCCATTAATGAGAGTGAAATTAATAAAAACTCGTTACTAGCTTCTTATTTGTTGTACTTGAGAGATTATTATCAAGAACCAACCTGTGGGCAATTATCTCAACTCCCCGATTCTGCTCACCCTGTGCACGATGCGTTGAATAAAGCCGGATATAAGGTGTGGCCGTCGTTTGATGTTGCGGGTTTGGAAATGGATTTCGTGATCCAAATAGAAGACAGAACTTTGGGGATCGATTTAATTGGTTTTCCGGGTCGATTCGAAGATGCGTTTAGCTTGGAACGATACAAAATGTTGAAGCGCGCCGGGATGCGAATCTTTCCCCTAGGTTATTCTGAATGGGAGAGATCCCAACAGGGATGTTTGGAGGCAATACGCGATTTTTGAATTATCTAGATTTACTTAGTTATCCAGCGTCCCATGCATAGACACCACCTGTCTCCGGCTTTAAGCCCTGGGAATTGAAATTCAGGAACCGGAGTAGACAGGTCGTTACCAGCTTCAGCACTGAACTCCAAGAACTCATCGGTCATCACTACACAGACTGTATGCATCCCCCTGTCATCAGCGCAGGTGTCTGCAAAGACCATTACGAAAAAACCCTGTCACGGGG
>Ga0208879_1002286_pt1 | contig 17088 bp, 8 predicted proteins | sample Knorr_S15_td_Bot_FD_185605 | JGI IMG/M metagenome (GOLD analysis project Ga0208879, IMG submission 185605) | Marine microbial communities from Southern Atlantic Ocean transect - Knorr_S15_td_Bottom_ad_5009_LV_A (SPAdes) (version 2) | ecosystem: Environmental > Aquatic > Marine > Oceanic | place... | reverse complement strand
GCCCAGCATCACCGTGCAGCCGTCGGCCTTGAGAAACTCAATCAGTTTTTTACAATCCGCGAGCGAGTAACGCCGAGACTTGGTGCCATCGTTGAAGCCCACACCCCAAACGGCAACGACAGGTTTGCCCTGGTGCCGTTGATAAGCGGCGTCGGCGGTGATTTTTGTTTTATGTCGAAGCGTTTTCCAATCTGCTTCAACGACTTTCAATCCGCCAGCGGGCAATCCCGTCAAATCGTACATGACGGCATAGGACCGCCCTGCTTTTTCGGCACCCTCGCGAACATGGCTCAGCACCATGTTTTTGTGACGTAGGTACGTTTCCGTCCTCAGGCCGTTGGCGAATCGCTGCAAGAAGACACCGTCGATGCCGTAATCACGCATCCACTGGAAATGCCTCACGACCGTCTGGCGATTGCCACTGCTGAAGACTTCCGCGGCGCTGCCGTCGGCGTGTTTGAAACCCGTCTTAAACCGCTCGTCGGCCCCTAGTTCTGAAACGTCGGGCCAAAGATCAACCGTGACATTTCTCGGAGCGAAAGCTTGGTCTCGGTTTCGCGCCCAATGGGTCCAGCCCAAACCCGCGCCATCCCCCGCGCAATTGAACCAACCTTGATAGCCACACATGACCTTGCCGGTCAAGGTACTCCTGTCGACCTTGATGGCCGCAACGTCATTCAGTTCGTCGCCCACCACGTTGCCCGCGGCAAATCCGCACACGAAACAAACAAGTATTGTCAAATGTAATCTCATCGTCTGTCCTTGATTATTTAAGAGTGCCAGGGATGTGAAGGATGTTGGTAGTGCATTAAATATTGGTACACGGCGGTTACACGCAATTTTGGTGTTCATCATTGACTGGATGAACCGTCTCGACCGCTTTTTCACCGATCTCATCGGTCGCGCCAACTCGACAGCCGGCTCGAATACCGCCACCGGCCAGTAGCACGCCCTTGAATCGGCATTAAACGTTGAGAAACTCATCTCCTGCTACGTGGAACAATACAACACGGTCCTCAGCCACTCATTTTTTAAACCAAGCAGCCCGAGCATTGGCCGTGATTTCTGCATCGAGTTGCTGCATGCGACTACGGAGCTGGTTCACGATCTGCGGATGTTCCTCGGCTTGGTTGTTTTTCTCGCCAAGGTCCTTGCTGAGATCGAACAGTAGGATCTGCGGATCGTTTGCCGTTTGCCCCCGCCGCTTCTTCACGAGCAACTTCCAATTCCCTTGGCGAATTCCTTCAAGTTCGCCCCGCGACGTGTAGTAAACGAACTCTTCACGGGGTGATTTTTCCGTCTTCCCCATCCACAGCCGCGACATGTCCATGCCGTCGATTTTATTCTTCTCAGGCAGGGGCTTGCCAGTGATCGCGGCGATGGTCGGTAAGACATCGATCGTTCCCATCAATTCATCGCAGACCGTTCCCGCGGGAATTCCTGGACCACGTATCAAACAAGGCACACGTTGACCGCCTTCGAAGGTGGTTCCTTTGCCGTCGCGTAGCGGACCAGCGGAACCGCCGTGATGCTTGAAGGATAGCCACGGACCGTTGTCCGTTGTGTAGATGACATAGGTGTTGTCGGACAGCTTCAACTCATCGAGGACATTGAGCAGGCGTCCCACTTCGGCGTCGATATGCTCAATGGTGTTTGTGTAGGCGTTTTTCGGGTCCGGATCGCGTACGTCGTCGGGAACGTAAAGGGGAATGTGTGGCATTGAATGCGGCAAGTAGACAAAGAACGGTTTGTCACGATGTGCCTTCACGAAATCGATCGCCTTCTGCGTGTAGCGTCGGGTGACGGTCCGCTGGTCAACGGGTAGCTCGACGATTGCCTCGTCTTCGAACAAAGGCGTCTTCCACTTGGTGAGCGTCGATTCCGGATCCTTCCAGAGAATATCCATGCCATCTGGTCCTCCCTTTGGCTTTCCCTTATTGTCCGGATGGTTCATGTCGTTTGAGTAGGGAATCCCGAAATAGGTATCGAAACCGTTGGAGGTCGGGAGCACTTCTGGGTGATGTCCGAGGTGCCACTTACCGAAGCAGGCGGTGGCATAGCCCGCTGATTTCAGGTGATCGCCAAGTGTGTGCTCTTGTGGATTAAGCCCTCTGGTCGAACTCGGAAACAGGACGTGCTGGTGCATGCCCACACGCTTAGGATAACAGCCCGTCAACAATGCCGCCCGCGAGGGCGTGCAGACCGGCGAGGCCACCATGAAGCTGGTGAATTTTCGCCCCTCCGTGGACAGTCGGTCGATGTTGGGCGTCCGAATCTTCTGCGACCCGAAACAACTCAGGTCACCATAGCCCTGATCATCGATGAAGATGAGGATGAAATTCGGTTTGGCTGCTTGGGCGATGTTGGTCGCGAATAGGATAAATGCGACGGTCGACAGCAGGAGATAATTTATTTTAGTTTTCATGGGAGGATATTTTTTTAAAGGGGGTAAGGAATTGCGGGCAATGTTTCTCCGTCAGGGAGCCGCGTTGAGAATTTCAATGGTGCGGTCAATGAACTCGTCGAATCTGGGCGACTCAATCGCGTGCTGGCCCAAACAGAGATCACGTTCTCCAATTCAATGATAGAGTCTTGGTGGAGCGCGCACAAGCAACTCGATTATCTGGGAACTGAGTTTGTGGAGTAATCAAATCCTACGAACGAGTTGCGGCTTAGGCCTATCTTAATTTGCTAAGTAGTTTTCTGAATCGCGGTACGTAATCGCTGAAATATCTGTCGAATTTTGAGATGAATTGATGATTTGCACAGCTTCTGTCATAATGACTGCTGCAGTTTTTGGATGCCAAATAGAAATCTAAGTCCAACGGTTGCTGAATGTTAGCAGTGTTTTAATTATTGGTACACGGCGGTGTGATTCTTGCTGCTGACCAGCGTATGTTGATTCTCGATTTGAGTGTGGCTCCGCAAAAAATTTTATCAACTGCGTGTACTTGTTGAAGCCGACAATAGCCCAAACACAGAAATGCGAGACCTGTCACTATGAATAAATACGCTTTGGTCATCCTCTCTGTTGTCGCTGTTTCGGCAGGCCTCGAATCGAGTTCCGCGGAAGATTCAAACAACGAAAAACCGAACATTCTGGTCATCTTCATCGATGATATGGGGTTTGCGGATCCGAGCTGTTTTGGTAATCCGCTCATTAAGACACCTCACATCGACAAGCTCGCTGCGGCAGGCATCAAGTTAACCAACTTCTACGTCAACTCGCCGATCTGTTCCGCCTCGCGAGTCGCCCTCACCACCGGACAATATCAGGGCCGCTGGAAAATCCATTCGTACCTTAACTCTCGGGCTGGCAACGCGAATCGCGGCATGGCTAACTTCCTCGATCCGTCCGCCCCGACGACCGCCAAGAAGCTGCAGGCTGCCGGCTATGCGACCGCTCATTTCGGTAAATGGCACATGGGAGGCGGGCGTGATGTGGACGATGCTCCTTTGCCACAGGCTTACGGATTCGACGAGTCGCTGGTTTCCTTTGAAGGCCTGGGAGATCGATTAATTTCCAACCCAGGTGGCATTGGAAGGGCGAAAGCTCTTGGTCACGGAGAGATCATTCCGTGCGAGCGTTGGGAGAGGATGCAGATTCAGACAGATCGCACGATTGATTTCATTCGGCGGCACCGTGACGTGCCGTTCTACGTCAGGCTGTTTCCCAACGACGTACATGACGCGCATGTACCTCTTCCCGGCAGTGCCGACAAATTCAAATCCGTTTCCGACGATCCTTATATTCGCAATTTCTTCGCTGTCCTGGAAGAGATGGACAAGCAGATCGGACGGGTCATCGCGACGATTGATGAACTGAATCTGGGAAAGAAGACCCTGATCCTTTTCACCAGCGACAATGGTCCCACCGATTGGCCGAGGAAATACAAGACAGGTCCACCGGCCGGATTCACTGGTCCCTACCGGGGTCGCAAGTGGTCACTGTTCGAAGGCGGCATCCGTATGCCCTTCATCGCGCGGTGGACAGGAACAATCCCAGCCGGCATTGAAGACACGACCAGCATCGTGAGCGCGATTGATCTCTCGCCTACCATCTGTCGATTCGCCGGAGTTCCGGTCGAGGCTGAACTTGACGGTCTGGACCGGGGCGACGTGCTCCTGGGCATGGCCTCCCGTCGCGACAAACCCGTGTTCTGGCAATATGGCCATCCGCACGCCATTCTTAAAGGTGGTAAACCTGAGCACCAGAGTCCCACCTTTGCGTTGCGTGACGGTCGGTGGAAGTTCATGATTAACCCTGATGGCAGCGAATCTCAGCTATTCGACCTCGATGCCGATGAAGGTGAGACCACCAATCTTTTTTCCAGACACCCAGAACGTGCCACTGTGATGGCTGCCCAAATCTCCGCGTGGGCGGATGACATAGGGTTTTCCTTCGATAACAAGGCTGCCCTCACCGCACCCCTGCCCACGATCGCGATTCTTGCCAGTAATCAGCTCCTTCGATTTGTGAACCACGGTGTCAAGGGCGACACAAAATCGCTTGATCTGGACGGGGAATCATGGCTCGAGCTGCCCGCATTTCGGGCACCGCAGGTAGCTGGCGGCCGCTCGCTGCAAATTAAGGGCACCATTCGTCCCACTTCTCCAGCGGGAGTTGTCTTCGCTCACGGTGGCAATCGAGCTGGCTATAGTGTTTATCTCGATGAATATCATTTGTGCTTTGCCGCGTGCGTGAACAATAAACGGACGGTGGTCCGTTCCTCATCCGCGATCACTGGTTCTGCCAGCTTCGAGGCCAACTGGAATTCCAAGGGAGAACTGTTTCTCAAAATGAACGGCAAGCTCGTCGGGAAGTCAGCAGTAGGCATCATTCACCACGAACCCGGCGACTCCATTCAAATTGGCGCAGACATGATCCAACCTGTCGGAAACTACAAGACGCCGAACTACTTTTCCGGCACCATTGAAAACCTCACCTTCAAATATCCGAGCGGAAACTGACTCTTCCTTCGAAAAAGACCAATCCGCCTGCAAAATCAATCAACAAACCAATATGCGAACCCATAAAATGACCTCTCGCCTCATCGTCCCTCTGCTTTGCACCTTTGCATTCTGCCTCTCTATCTGTACGACAACCACTGCAGAGACTCCCGACCCACCCAATGCCTTGATGTGCACGCCCGGTGAACTCATCTTCTCCGAAGACTTCGACCCTGAGACCGTCAATGAACGCTGGGGCTTCAAGGCTGATTTCGCTCTGCGTGACGGTGCTCTGTTGCGTACGAATGTCGATCCGACCGAATCCAAACGAGTCTTCCTCAAAGACCCTTCTTTCCATAACACGATCATCCAGTTCGACTTCAAACTATCCGGAAAAACGACAGACCTGCGGCTCGTGACAGGCAGCGGCGGTGGCTATAACAGCGTCACCCAGATCCATACTGGTCACTTCCAGATCAACACGCCGATTGATCGTGACGCTGGGATTGTCCCAGCTCTCCTAGGCGATTGCATCCGAAAATCTCGCAGCGGCCAGTGGCAGACCATTACCGTTGAATACTGGAACGACGAAATTATCGCTCATTTGAGTAACAGCGAATTCGTCATCGGGCAACACCCCATTATCGATCGCACCCGCAAGTACTTCGCATTTCAGTTTGATTTCCCCGGCGCCTCGATCGACAACATTCACGTCTGGGCGGCTACCGGCCAGCGGGACAACTGGGCCGAGACGCGCAGGAAACTCGCAGTGATCCAGGCTGACCGCGCTCCCGTCAAGCGTGACCCCGCAGAGCGTTATAAACTCGAGTATATGAATCTTAAATCACGCCTCACTCTGGAGGATCAAGCCTACCGCGCCCTCGTAGCCAAACACGACAAGCTCCAAGCTGATCTTCACGCGGACTATGCGGAGGCCTTCATCACCCACAAACAAATCGGCAAACTCATCGCGAAGAAGAAACAACACCTCAAGGCCAGCGATCCTGAGTTCAAGGCGATGGAAACCGAGGTCCACAGAGCTTCCCGTGCTGAAGATGCTTACGTCCTCTCCACCAGTCCCGAACTCGCTAGGTTCAAGGAGGATGGGGTCCCGAAGCAGCGGTTCACTTCAGAACTTGGCCAGGTCCGCGCCCAACTCGAAGCCGCCGGCGATAAGCAATTGGCAGTCCTCGTCGCCGAAACAACCGAGCGACAAGTCAAACTCGAAACCCGTTATCCCCATGTTTTTGAAAGCGTTGACGCAGCCGTCGAAAAGCGCAACGCTATCCGCAAATCCCTCAACGACGATCCTGGTTTTCAGGATAGAAACAGAGCGGTCGTTGATGCCGGTAAGTCCATCAAGGCCTACGAGGAACAGGCGGCTCCCAACCTGACCCAGATCGCAACTGAGGCCAAGGCTTACACCGACTCTCTCAAATCATCGGGAGCAAAATGAGACTTCGATACCTAACCGCCTTTCTCTGCATCGTTGTATCCTTGGTGGCGGCTGTTCTATTGCCATGCTCTATTGGCCAGCTTCAAGCAGCCGAACGCCCCTCGAAGCCCAATATCATCATCATGATGGCTGACGACATGGGAATTGGAGACACAAGTGCCTATCTCGGAGTACGCCTCAGTCCCAATGCACCGCCAATTGAAAGGACCCTGCGAACTCCGAACCTCGAAAGGTTTGCTCGCTCCTCGATAGTATTTACGGATGGATACGCGCCGGCATCAATGTGCAGTTCAACGCGCTATTCGCTGTTGACTGGACGATTTGCTCATCGATCGTACCTGAAGAATCAAGGCTGGTTGCCTCACGGCCCCAATACTCCGATGATTCAGCGGGCGCTAACAACGATGCCTGAAATGCTGCAGGAGAACGGTTATCGTACAGCTGGCATTGGCAAGTACCACGTTGGCATGTCATTCGATGACGGTGATGGTAATCCTGCCGACGATTTTTACTTTCAAGATGTGGACTTCACAAAGCCGCTGCTCGACGGTCCGACGCATCATGGTTTCGATGAATACTTTGGCGTGCCGGGAAATACTGAAGACCCGCTCGACACGGAGCCACGCGTCCTCATTCGCAACGATCGCTTCACCTTCACCGATCGCAGTCGCATGAAGCTGATCGGCATGAAGAAACGCGAAGGACGTATCCTCGCCGCACCCGATTGGGATCTCCGTAACCTGGGTCCGCTTTACCTACGTGAAGCTGAGGCGTTTATCGATCGCCAGTCAGCGAAGTCTGACGAACCGTTCTTTCTGTACTACGTGCCCAACGCGAATCACTTTCAACGGCATCCAGACGGAGACTATGCAGTTCCTGATGAGATCGCTGAAACGCCGATCAAAGGGCAGAGCCGTTACTCTGATAACGTGGTGGCGGGTGATAGAGAGGACATGGTTCTGGAAAACGACGTCGTTTTTGGCAAGCTTTTGGAGAAGCTCAAAGCAACCGACGATCCTCGCTGGGGCGGTCATAAGTTGATTGAAAACACGCTCGTCATCTTCACCAGCGACAACGGTCCGAACACCGGCGACAACTTGGGCCGCAATCAGGAAAGCGGCGGTCTGCGCGGCAAGAAAGCAAAACTCTGGGAAGGCGGCATTCGAGTTCCCTTCATGGTTTCATGGCCCGCAGTGCTTGAGGGCGGAAAACTGAACCACTCGATTGTCTCGTTGACCGATCTCTATGCGACGCTCGCGCGTGTTGTCGGACACTCACTCGCACCCGAGGAAGCGCAGGACAGTCACGACGTATTCGCGTACTGGAGGGGAACTCCCGAAGTACCCGACACACGCCCGCGAGTTTTCTTCTGCCATCTGGGACCGCCCTACCTCAACGACACGTTGGCAATCCGGCAGGGATCGCACAAGCTCATCGTGGACGGCGGACTGGCAATGCCCTGGGCGTCAGGGGGATCCCGCGGTGCTTCCACTCCGACTGTCTTCTATGACCTGAATGAGAACCTTTATGAAGACGGTAACACTTCCAACGACCCCTCTAATCCTGTTGTCCGTGAATTGGCAGCAACACTTCAGCAAATCCACAACCGTGGCTACGCGCGGGAATTGAATCTACCGGCCGGTCCAGAAATGATCGTTCATCCAGGTTGGCATAACCTGCGAAACGACGTCACTGGAGAAATTGGGTTTGAATTCCAGCTACAAAAGGGGAGCGGTGAAAAGCTAGTCACTCACCTTGGCATGTTCGACGCCCCTGACAAAGACGCTTCCATCCGCGGTGCCCGATCGGTCCCGACTGAGTGGGATCGCGACCAACCTTCCACGCAGCTGGCTCAGAATAAAAAACGCCGGATTGTTGCGAATCACGTTCTGCGACTTCTCCGCGTCGAATCAGACGGACAGATTGAGATCGCCAGCTGTCAGATATCGCCAGACGACGCCGGAGAGTATCGCGACTCATTTCGCTACATCCGATTGAACGAGCCTGTTCGCCTTCAGCAGAACGCCACTTACGTTTTACTGATGTCGACAGCGGTTGCCGACGGAGATCGTTTTCGCGACCCGGCCAGCTTTGACGGTCTTTCACCGCTAGTCCATCCGGATATCGTTGTGCGTCGCAGTCTGCTGGTTCGAAACGAAAATGTGACCAGCGCTGCGGGCCTGCCAGCTTTCGAAGACTTACATCACTCCTACTCGCGTTATCGAATGCCTATTGGGCCGACACTCCTATTCCAGCGCTGAATGTCAAACGGCTGAATTTGGGAGTTGCCCTGAGAAACAGCACGGCCAAACCACGACACCAGGCACGTGTACACCCGCCCGCGCTGATCGTAAACTACTACACGTCTAGCGTAAAATAGAAAAACGCCCGCAGACTGATAAAACAATCTCGGGCGTTAACTAGTCTGGCACTTCTCTCCGTACAAAGAAGCTAAGCTCCCCCGGCAAGACTCGAACTTGCGACAAGTCGGTTAACAGCCGACTGCTCTACCAACTGAGCTACAGGGGATTGGGTTGTTTTGACCTGAAACTTTATAGTCGGTTAATCCGCCAAAGGCGGTCCGCCTACGGCGGAGTCTACCAACTGAGCTACAGGAGATAATTGAATTATCCAGTCTATTTTATCAGTATATTTTTGGCAATGGGTGAATGCGTGCATTGTTATTGATTAAGAAGTTTCAATAGATTCCATGGATGCTCGCAACTCAATGAACGGGAAATAGCGTGAGTGTAGTTATCCGTCCACGATTTCTTCGAGATTGTCTTTTTGAGCAATGGCCACGGCGTCTTGGCCACTGAATTTCCAGAATAGACCAGGGTGAATCAAAAATTCACAGAAGGTGGATGTGACTAAGCCGCCTAGGATCACAGTAGCCACCGGGTAAAGAATCTCTCGGCCAGGTTCTTGACCACCTAACACCAAGGGGATCAAGCCGATTCCCGCAGTCAAGGCTGTCATCAACACGGGTGCTAACCGCTCCAAACTGCCGCGCAAAATCATCTCCTTAGTAAACGTTTCGCCTTCTTCCTTCACGAGATGCACATAATGCGTGACTAGCAGAATCCCGTTGCGAACCGAGATCCCACCGAGAGAAATAAAGCCTACGAGACTGGCCACCGTTAAATCTTGTTGTGTTAAAACTAGTGCGATCACGCCGCCAATAAATGCAGTCGGCAGTGCATTGAGAATCTGCAATACAATGCGTACCGATGGAAAGAGGATTAACAAGACAATAAACATGCCTACCACTGACACTCCGGCCAAGATGAATATCAACCTTGTCGCTCTTTGTTGACTTTCAAATTGTCCACCGTACTCCACAAAATATCCCGTCGGCATAACCACATGCTCGCTGATGCGTTGCTCAATTTCGGCGACTGTGCTGGCAAGATCACGATCCTGTGTATTACAACGAATCACGATTCGGCGCCGAGAGTTTTCACGATTGATGGCATTGGGACCTGTGCCGGGCCCCACATCCGCTACTGCGCGTAGTTCTATCTGTCCCCGTTGATCCGGTAGGTCGATTCGTAGTCGCCCCAGATTTGCATAATCCGTGCGGTATCGTTCTTCTAAGCGAATAAATAGATCGAACCGACGCTGGCCCTCGAGCACCTGCGAAATCACTTCACCTTGCAAGGCCGTCTGTAATATTTGTGCGACATAGGCTCTGGTAACGCCATAATAAGCAAGGTCGTCTGATCTTAGCCGAATGTGCAGTTCTTCGGTTTTTTGGATCGGTTCGACTACCGGCGGCGTGACGCCTGGAACCGTTTCGATAGCCGTCCGCACCTGCTCACCAAGTTGTTTAAGCTTGTCGAGATCGTCACCATATATCTTGATCGCGATTTGTGCATAGACTCCGGATACCATGTGGCTGATCAGATGCGCCAGTGGCTGTTCGACTTCAATGTCGACACCCGGCACTTCCGCCCGCAACTCTTTGAGCAAATTACCAATCATCTCTTCGCGTTGTTGATGGGCAGCGGGATTCATGCTGAGGATGTATTCACCCATGTGGACTGGGTTTGCATGTTCATCCATTTCTGCTCGCCCCGTGCGACGAACAAAATTCAGCACTTGCCCTTCGGGGTTGGTCGCCGACTTTTGCATGGCTTGAAACTTGGCGTCAATAATAGCTGAGGTGCGATTGGACGCATCGAGTGACGACCCCGGCGGCATCGTGATGTTCACTTGGATACTGCCTTCATCAAACTGCGGTAGGAAATCGCGTCCTAATTGCATGAATTGCCATCCAGCAAACGCCACGCCAATCCAAGTTATGAATAACAATGTTCGCGGCCAAACCATGCTCAAACGGATTAACTGTGCTGCGATTTTCTTCAGCATCCGTAGCAAGAGGCCCTCTTTTTCACGATGTGCCGCCTGAGAGTTTGGTAATAAATAGAGCGACAAAACCGGCGTTACCGTTAATGACACGAGCAGTGAAGCGAGGATTGAGACGATATAGGCGACGCCCAGTGGTGTAAACAACCGCCCTTCTACGCCGGACAGAGCGAACAGTGGTAAAAACACGAGGATGACGACTGCCGTGCCAAAGACAATGGCACTACGAATTTCCTTGCTCGCCTCATAAACAACTTGGATTGCAGATTTAGGTTGAGCCGCTGAGTTATTTTCTCGTAACCGACGAAAGATATTTTCGACATCGACAATTGCATCATCGACCAATTCGCCCATCGCAACGGCCAACCCCCCCAACGTCATCACGTTAATGGATAACTCTGTGCCGGAAAGATAACCAATGAGTCTAAATACTAATATGGTAATGACCAGCGATAATGGAATGGCTGTGAGTGTGATAAAGGTAGTGCGGAAATTCAACAAGAACAGAAACAGGATAATGATGACCAACAGAGCACCCACGACCAATGCCTCACCGACATTGTAGATTCCGCGATCGATGAAGTTCTTCAGGCGAAAGAGCTCAGAGTTGATCACCATGTCTAACGGCAAAGATGCTTCAACTTCTGCGAACGCCGCTGCAACGTTGTCCGTTAATTCGCGGGTGTCCACATGTGGTTGCTTGACAATAGTAAACACCACGCCGGTGCGACCGTTGATGCTGCCGTCGCCCCGTTTAAATTGTGGGCCTTCAGTCACGCGAGCAACTTGACTTAACAATACCGTACGCCGCTCATGCACTTTGACGGGAACTTTTCGCAGGTCATCTAAGACAACACTGGCAGAGGGTCCGAGTCGACCAATAATTCGGATGGGGCGTTCCGTTTCACCCGTAATTGCGAAACTCCCGCTGGTATTGATGTTGCTTTCATCAAGTGCTTGTTTAACGTCCTGCAGCGTCACCCCGTACTCAATTAAGGCACTGGGATCTACCAGTATTTGATATTGCTTGCGATCCGCACCCATTTGGAAGACTTCGGCAACTCCATGCACGATTTTAATCCGTGGGCGAATCACCCAGTCCGAGAGGGTGCGTAAGGCCATATTACGCTGCGTCGTTGTTTGGAACTGAACTACATGCGTGTTACCGCCGATGTCAATTGTTGCTTGGGTGGATCCGCTGTTGATGTTGGCTGTGGGTTGCTCGAGATTTGCAGTACCGGCGGCCCATTTGAAGTTATCAAAAGCGACAGACTTCCAGGTGCTCGGGTCATGACGGTCCTTAACCTGCCAGACCTTCAATTCAACGTCGCGTGTTTGTTGTTGCGCGATAACTTCAATGACGTAATCGGTCTTTTCAATGACGGTGAGTTCACCACCATTGGGACCCGGTTGTCGATAGATCCCAGCAATGATCACTTGGCCCATAATCGAAGATGGCGGTGTCATCTGCGGGTTGATACCGTCGGGTAGCACGTTTTCGAGAGTCGATAATCTTTCTTGAACGGTTTGCCGTGCCGCGCGAATATCAGTTTCCCAGCTAAATTCAATATAAATGACGGTTAATCCGGCAGTTGTTTGACTACGTACATCTTGGACACCTGTGGCTCCGAGTAGCGTCAGTTCGATGGGCTGAGTGACTAGTGATTCGACTTCCTCAGCGGCAAGTCCTTCACATTCGGTAATGATAATCACTCGGGGGCGATCGAGGTCAGGAAAGACGTCGATGGGCATTGTGGTTGCCAAGTAGGAACCGTAGATCAGCATCACGACACTGGTTATGACAACCAGCATACGGTAGCGAAGCGAAAAACGGATGATGGCATTGAGCACGTTTAAAGTTCTCTCTGCGGTTAGTGGGCCGCGTGAACGGACCCGTCGGCGTGAACATGGACATCGGCCTGTTGGCCACTAGCTGACTGTGCTTTTAGGACTCGGTTAAGTGACGCTGCTGAACCTTGAGCAAGATATGCGCCAGCTGGCACACTGTCGTCATTGGCTAACACGACAAACAAGCGATCTTCATGGATCACGTGTACTGGCAGACGCTGAAACAAATCTCCGTTTTGCCTAAAGACATATGCTTCTGGGCCTTCCCGCACGACCGCTGCGGCTGGTAGGACAATCACATCATGAAATTGCTCGACCGGCACTCGTACTCGTACTCGTTGTCCGGGTCGAAACCGCCAGACCATAAAGGATTGACCGGCATGCTCGTACGATCGTGATTGGTTGACTAGGGGTACGAAAAAATCAAATGTGCGGCTCGAGGAATCAATCGTGCTGGATAGGTGGCGAATCTGATACGCTTGTTCTAGGGCTGGCCAATGTTCGCTGTCATCTTCAGCAAATTCTACTTCCAGCGACCAGCCGTTTTTCGCTGCTTGTTCCAGACTCGGAGCTTCTTGTTTGAACGCGTGCCCTTCAATGTACAGCGATCGATGATCGGAGATGACGGACAGCAACTGCCCTGCGTTGACTTGGTAACCTAAATTCACGTGCAGTTTTTGAACTTCAAAACTTGGTTCTGCTGTGGCAGTCGTTGGGACGGTGACTGTAATGGTCGAGATAAACTTGCCAGTTGCAACTTCTTGGATTTGATCGACGCTGAGGCCCCGCGTTTGCAGGTCTTGTTTATAGGATTCAATGAGTGCTTGTTGACGTCGAATGTGTTGATCAAATTCGATAATACGAGCGGTCGCGATGGTACCGGATTGAGCAAGCTGATCCAGTCGCTGACGTTCTTCGTTTAGTAGTATCGTTTCACGAGTGGCTTGGAACAGGTTTGCTTGTGTTTCATGCAGGTATTCGCTAAATAGTTTCAGGGTGAATAGTTTGTCGCCAGATTTCACCGTGTCGCCAGCGTAGGCGTGCACTTGAGTGACCACTCCCACGGCTGGTGAGCTAATTCCATGGTCGGAAAAACCGGGGCGATCAATAATAACTCCAGGCACTTCAATGGTCTTCCAGTAGTCCTGTGGCTCGGCCAATTTTGAAACCAACGAGAGGTTTTTACGCGCTTGAGGCGATAACTCTAGGATTTGAACGGTATTGGTGGTGTTGTCTTGTGGTTCTTGTTCATCATTTTCGGTGTTGTCTGCTGATGTCGTTTGTCCATTAAACACAGCTTGGATGGAGTCGCGTTTGGCATAGGCGATGATGAGGGCAGTTGCGATTATCACGCCGATAAATACAATACGAATTTTTACTTTTGGCTTATCCATTAGTTACCCTCCTCAAGTTGCACTTGCAAACTGTCGGTCAGCAGGAGTCCGTTGATTTTGGCGCGGGCGACCGAGAGTTTTAGGAGTGCGGCTAGATAGTCGAGGTTGGCTTGCGAGTATGTGCGTTGAGCGGTCAATAACTCGAGGTAACTAAACTCACCACCTTCATATCCGAGCTTAGTAAGATCGAGGCTTTCCTGGGCATCGACCAAAATGCTTTCGCGGTATGTTGTGATTTGTTGTTGACTGCTGGTGTAAGCTTGAAACACGGGCGCTAAGCGTTGTTGCAATTGCAGTCGCAGAGAAGCGACTACTTGCTGCGCGGCAATCAACTTATGTTCCGCTTCTCGTACACGTGCTCGAGTCTTGTTTTTCATAGGAACTGGAATGGAGACCATCAAGTTTCCATTGGCCGCTCCAATCGAATTATCGTGTTGCACGATTGCTTGGATATTGATATCCGGGACAGATTCTGCTTGAGCCCGTCTTACAGCCGCTTTCGCTTGTCTTACGCTAGCTTGCCGAGCGGCAATTTCCGGACTGCTTGCAAGTAGATGTTCGAGGGAGGATTCCCATACGATTTGGTCGGCGGCATTATCGAGATCACCTACTAATGGTTGGTCGATGATCTCTGTAGACCCGACAACTGCAGCGAGCACTTGCCAAGCAGCAGCGTGCTCACTTTGTGTCAGCTGTAATAAGCTTTTGCTAGTGTTACTTTCGATTCTCGCTTGCAGCAGATCTCGCTTACTTACTTCTTTACTTTCAAATAGTGCTTCCACCGCCGCGGTAGCTTTTTCATTGATATGGGTAATATTGGTAAGTAGCTCTACTCTCTTTTGCGTGCAGAGAACGTTGAAGTATCCGATGGCCACATCAGTTTGCACTCGCTGTTGTTGGCTCTGCAGTAGCTGGCGAAAACGGTTGACATCATGTTCACTGATTTCCTGGTCAAGTTGACGTTTGTTGCCGCGCAAGATTTCCTGCTCGACGGCGATTCCGATTTGTTCTATGTCTGCGCTGCTACCGATTTGTTGAGCGGAGAAGCCAATGCGCGTGTTGGGCCGCATACCGCTTTGAGCGGCGTGACTTTGGGCAGCGCGGACATGAGCTTTTGCTGCTGCAATACTGGGATTATTTTCGAGCGCGTATTGTTTGAGGGCAGCCAGTGTTAAAGGTTTCTCGAGCAGCGATTGATCAGCGGATTGATTGTCTGTTTTGGCGGGCACTGCGGGTAAGCTGATTGCCGATTCGTTTGCAGTGAACTGAGGCCAGCCAATTGCGTGTGATTTGGTACTTGCCCGTGGGCGCAGCGGCGTACATGCTGAGAGCAGCAGCGTGGCGGCGGTTAGTATATATAAAGGAAGATGCCGATTCATCACGGTTTTCCAGGTAAAATGTGCGCAGTCCTTGCGCGTTGGTATTCGTATCTGGATAAATCGGACAAAAATTAGAGGAGCTAAAGAGGCTTTTAGCTTATTTTTCTAGCTAAATTAGCTTTTGTGTTTACTTTTGGGGGAAATGGCCGTTTTTTCAACCGTTATGCAGTTCGCTGTCGGACCCCGTCATGAGGTGTCGAGGCGAATTGCTTGCCGATAAGGCATTTTGGCAATCGATGAAAGACCGCAAGCAGCCGCATGAAAAATGCACTTGGATAGTGTGCAAACAGTATAATCCAATCGTCTAATACCGCAGTTAATGTGAAGGAGAGTTCTGATGAAGACAGTCAAACAAGTCATGGCGGCTTTAAAGAAAAAGGGCGACGCTCAGACTCGCAAAACATATGCTCGTCATGGTGCTCCAGAAAATATGTTTGGCGTGAAAGTGGCCGACATGAAAGTGATTGCCAAGCAGATCAAAGGCAATCAAGATCTGGCCTACGAATTGTTTGACACAGGCAATTGTGATGCGCGCTATCTTGCCGGATTAGTCGCAGATGGTGCATTGATGACGCGCAGTCGATTAAACCAATGGGCGCGAGATGCTGATTGGACGATGGTCTCGGATTGGACGGTTGCTTGGGTGGCGTCAGAAAACGTTGCGGGTCCGGCCGTAGCACTCAAGTGGATGAAAGCGAAAAAAGAATCCATAGCCTCCTCGGGGTGGGCGACTTATTCGTCCATTGTTTCGACGATTGCGGACGAAGAACTAGATCTGGCAGAAATTCGAATGCTGCTAAAGACAATCGCTACGGATGTTCATTCGCAACCAGATCGAGTACGAGTCGGGATGAATCGGTTTGTCATTGCGGTTGGTACATTTGTTGCGCCGTTGACTAAGCAAGCCAAAACGACGGCTAAGAAAATAGGGAAAGTCACTGCGGACATGGGTGATACAGCGTGTAAGATCCCTGATGCACTGGCATACATCGAAAAAAACGAGAAAATGGGCCGAATTGGCCACAAACGCAAGGCGGCTAAGTGCTAATAATTCGGGGAATAGATCGACTCCGCAACGGGTAAGCCAAATTTGTGACTGCTGAGTAATCGCAGAACTTACTTGGATGTATCGATGGGTGGCTGATTCCACAATCGATAGGGGTCATCGAGGCGTCGTTGTTCTTGTAATAGCAACGCCTCCATTTCTTTGAGCTGGTCAGCATAACGGGGATCGTCCGCTAGATTGCGCTGCTGGGCAGCTGGTTTGTTGCCCACGAGAGCAATCAAATCTTGAGCATGATGTTCCGCCAGCAGTTCTAACGGATTATCTGCTAAATTGAACAATTGCGTTTTTTGTACGGTGCCGTCGAGTACGTCGTACTTAATCAACTTCCAGTCGCCCTGACGAACACATCTCATCCCAGGCTTGGTGCCACCACAATAAACTCCATACAGAACATCCCGTATCGTTTGCTGCTTGCCAGTGAGCACAGGTAAGAAACTTATGCCCTCATTCATCTTGGGTGGCGTGATATCGGCGAGGTCGCAGAGGGTTGCTAGGATGTCGAGCAGATAGATATTTCCTTGAGTACGTGTGCCTGGTTTAATTCCAGGGCCCGATACGATGAAAGGCACTCGCCACGTATGCTCATACAGGTTTTGTTTTCCCTGCAGTCCATGGCGTCCAATGGCC
>Ga0208879_1002285_pt1 | contig 17095 bp, 15 predicted proteins | sample Knorr_S15_td_Bot_FD_185605 | JGI IMG/M metagenome (GOLD analysis project Ga0208879, IMG submission 185605) | Marine microbial communities from Southern Atlantic Ocean transect - Knorr_S15_td_Bottom_ad_5009_LV_A (SPAdes) (version 2) | ecosystem: Environmental > Aquatic > Marine > Oceanic | place... | reverse complement strand
GATGCTGCGGGCACATGTGGACCTGGCGATAGAACACGGCGTCCACCAGGATGATGCATTCCTGCTGCAGGACGGCGACGTGCTGCGCCTGACGGAAGACACCGCCGAGGTAGTGGAGCAAATCCCCGCCGGGCATGTCTTCATCCACGGTCACGGCGTCTGGGACGAGCGGGGTAACGTGATCGTTGAACGTCGGCTGCTGGCCCGTGACGGCTTCGTCGTGGTTATCCTGGGTCGTGATTCAAATGGCAAGGTCGTCGGTCGGCCTAAGATCGTTTCCAGCGGATTCGTCCACTACTCAGAAGCCGATATACTTTTCGAAGATGCAATAGATGAGTTGACAGCTGTTCTTGACCAGGAATCCGGAAAATCTCTACAGTGGAACGAGGTCGAGGCCACAGTTAAGAAGTCCGTGGGCCGGTTCTTTAGCCAGCGCACACGTCGTCGACCGACCATCATCCCGGTGGCTTTCGATGTGTGAGATGAAATCTTGCAGAGCCATAGGGACTACTGCGAGGGCCGAACGCGACTGATCACCGCATGACCGTTCCGGGGATATCGCCAGAAACGGCGAACTCCCGGGCTATTTTCTTGAGGAGGCGCAATGTTAGGCGGAGCAATCCAGACAGTTGGATCGCTGACGCGTCGCCTCACCGTTGGCGGCTATTCGTACAGCGTCATCGCCGTCAGCGCCACCTCAAAAAACGCGTATTCGCGATCCGCCGTGATCGTCATCGCCGCCACGGCCGTTCTCGGGGTAATGTTTTTCGACGACCTGAAATTCCACCTCGGATGGTCGGCTGTTCCGCTGTTCCTGTGGGCGGCCGCGGTCATAACTATCCTGAATGTCGCCCCTCAGCTTCTCAAGAAACAGTGGCGCTACGCCTTCTCCGCCACCTTCATCGGGCTGGCGATCGTCGGCGTACTTGGCGCATTGCAGATGCCGGACTATTTCTCCAGCGGTAGCGACATAACGATCAACCAGTCGCGCGGCGGGTCGTTCGGCAACTACCTCGCCAGATGGCCGATAGTCTGGTCAGACTCTGGTGGAACATCCAGCCAGTTAGCGTTGGCATACTCCCGCGTCGGCGTCCTTGTTCTTATAGCCGCCGCTGGTTCGCTGCCCCGCCACGCCTTGATCACCGTCCAGGGGATATGGGCCGGTCTTGTCACCTTCAGTATGCTGTTGATCGCCGCCGGAGCCGGCATCGTTTCACGCATCTCGGCATGGCGTTCCAGCCGCGGAGTGAGCGGTCCAACGGCTGAAGAACTGATGAACGGCGCAGCCGTGAGCACAGAGGCTGATCAGGTGGAGCACCCGTCGTTCACCACGGACAAACCGGAACCGCCCCTCGCCGGGAACGTCCGGCCTGATCTTCTTGTAACCGAAGTGGACCCGGCCGCCGAGACGATAGTTGATCCCCCAGCACGCACGATCACGGCGGATGTAGAGACCCTTATAGACGATGAGGAAGACTCCCTCGATCCGGATGGTGAGATGGATGAGGACGGGACGATTGATGGCGTTCCCGGCCTCCTGGCCCCCATCCTGCCCGGTTTCCTCCATGTGCCACCCTTCGCCTGGCCGCTGCCGGACATCAGCATCCTCAAGATCGCTCCGGAGGGAGGCGTCCCGGAGTCCGAGATCGAGGCCACCTCTGAACTGATCGTCGAGACTCTGGCCGACCATGGCATCGAAGTATCCATCGGCGATGTCAGAGTGGGTCCACGCGTGACGATGTACGGCATCGTCCCGGGATGGGGCCGCGGTCGCGGTTCAAAGAAACTCGCGGAAGAGCAGGTCCCCGGGAACGAGCGAAGTTCCGGTCGCCAGCGCGTTCGCGTGGACAACATACTGGCGCGCGAGAAAGACCTTGCGCTCTCATTAGCGTCGCCAAGCTTGCGCTTTGAGGCGCCGGTTCCGGGGGCATCCCTGGTTGGCATCGAGGTCCCGAACTCCCGGCCCACGCCCGTCACGCTGCGCACCGTGATCGAATCGGACGCATACGAAGAGTTCATCACCGAAGCGCCGCTCCCCATACCGCTCGGCGTCGGCAGTGGCGGCGAGCACGTCGTCATAGACCTGACACGCATGCCGCACCTGCTGATTGCGGGCGCGACGGGCTCCGGCAAGAGCGTGTGCATGAACACCATCGCCACCGGGCTGCTTATGAGCAGGACGCCCGAACAGGTGCGGATCGTGATGATCGACCCCAAGCGGGTCGAGCTAACGCCGTATACCGGCGTGCCCCATCTCTACGCACCGCCGGTCGTGGAGGCTCACATCGCGGTCGGAATCCTGAAGGCGCTTGTCGAGGAGATGACTGACCGCTTCAAGGTGCTGGAGAGCGCGGGCGTCCGCAACATCATCGCCTACAACGACCAGGCGGCGACAAAGATGCCGTACCTGGTCCTCATGGTGGACGAACTCGCAGACCTGATGCTGAGCGCCGCCTCAGAGGTCGAGCGCCTCCTGTGCAGGCTGGCTCAGCTTGGGCGTGCCACCGGCATCCACCTGATCGTCGCCACCCAGCGGCCGTCTGTGGATGTCGTGACGGGCCTTATCAAGGCCAACTTCCCGAGCCGTATCTCGTTCGGGGTCACATCACAGATCGACTCCCGGACAATCATCGACGGACCGGGCGCCGAGAAGTTGCTCGGCAAGGGCGACATGCTGTTCCTGCCGATCGACAAGCCAAAGCCTATGCGTATCCAGGGCGCCTTCCTCGGCGACCCCGAAGTCACGGCCGTCGTCGATTTCTGGAGAGCGGTTAAAGGGCCTAAGATGCCGAGCATCGAACCGGTAACGATGTCTGCCGACTCGGGCGACTTCGGCGATGGCGGTCATGACGGGGGTTCGATCTTCGATAAAGCTGTCGAAATGTCGACCGAACACAAGACACTATCGGTGTCCCTGTTGCAGCGTCGCCTCAAAATTGGATACCCGCGAGCGGCCCGGGTTATGGACGAACTCGTAGAGGCAGGAATTGTTGGGATGGGTGAGCCGGGCAAACCGAAGCCGGTCCTTTAACGTTTCACTTGTAGGCGCCCAGAAATAATCCCGGAAAAATTCCAGGAAAAGCGTCCTGTGATACGGCGACAGGGGGCGATGCCGTTTTCGGACAAGCGCGGTAAGCTGGAAGCACGAGGTTGCGCGTGACCAATATCACCCCACTCTTCCCCGGTCAGGATCCTCCTGACAGCACAGATCAACACGAACTTGACCTGGAAGGCGTTCGGACAAACTGTCTCGCCTGTGGCGGGTCGCTTGAAGACAGCCCCACTTACGACCGCTACCTTGTCTGCCCGTGCTGCCGTTTCCACTACACGATGTCCGCCCGCAGGCGTGTGGAAATGCTGGCCGACGCCGGCACCTTCCGAGAGACATCTCGCTGGATAAGATCGCTTGATCCGCTCTCTTTCTCGGCCCGGGTCTCGTACCGAGACAGACTGCTGCAAGACCAGGACCGGACCGGCCTGACTGAGGCGGTGATAACCGGCGTCTGCACTATCGGCGGCACCCCGGCGATCCTGATAGTCTTGGACTTCGGCTTCCTCGGCGGAAGCATGGGCCTCGTGGTTGGCGAAAAAGTGGCGCTCGCACTCCAGCTGGCGGCGCGCAAACGCTACCCGGCCATCGCCGTCATCAACAGCGGCGGAGCCCGCATCCAGGAAGGCGTCCTCTCGCTCATGCAGATGGCGAAGACGACGGTCGCCGCCAACGAGATGCATCGACGCGGCGTCCCGCTGGTATCAGTCCTCGGTGACCCGGCGACCGGGCAGGTTTACGCATCCTTCGGCACGCAGGCGGACCTGATATTCGCAGAACCCGGCGCACACGTCGGCTTCGCCCCGTTCCGGGCCATCAAAGAAGAGATGGGCGGAACCGTCGCAACCGGACAACACACCGCCGAGATCCATTTCCGGCACGGCATGCTGGACGGGGTGGTTGACCGGGAACGGATCAAGCACGTCGTTTCCACCGTACTTGAGCTACTGAGGCCGGAGTTCCGTCTCGCAAAGCGCCGCCGCGGACGCCCGCCACGGACGCGCCCGAGACGCATGGAGGCGTGGGAGATGGTGCAACTCGCCCGTCACCCGGAACGCCCGACGGCACGCCACTTTATCGACCAGGTGTTCGCCAACCTTGTAGAGCTTCATGGCGACCGCCAGTACGCCGACGCGCCCGAGGTCATAACGGGCATCGCACGTCTGGCCGGCCAATCCGTCATCGTGATCGGACAGGACAAAACGCCGCCAAGCGGCATGATCTCGTCGTCCGATGACGAAACGCCGGAAGGCCTTTCCGCAAGTGGCTCGATCACGCCGGAAGGCTTCGGCAAAGCTCGACGCGCCATCCGATTCGCGGCCCGGTTCAACCTGCCGATCGTGACTCTCGTGGACACGCCGGGTTCGGCGCTTGATCTGGAGGCTTGGGAGCGAGGCCAGGCACACGCAATTTCGCAGACGATATCGACCCTGCTGGACGTCGAGGTCCCGACGATCTCCGTGCTGATCGGGGAGGGTGGAAGTGAAGCGGCGCTTGCGTTTGCCGTGACAGACCGGGTGTTAATGCTCCAGAACGCGATCTACACGCCGATATCTCCTGAGCGGGCGGCGGTAGCGGAGCTGCGCGATTCGGCGGCGGCGGATCAGGTCGTCGGCGCACTCAGACTGACGTCCATCGACAGTCGCCGCATGGGGATCGTCGATGAGATCGTGAGAGAGCCGGACGGCGGCGCGCACAGCGATCCCCTGGAGGCCTCCCGTCTTCTCAAGCGGGCGCTCATGATCGAGATTACGGAGATCGTTGAACGACACCGTCGCACGCTCGTGAGACGCCGTCAGCGCAAGTACCGTCACATCGGCGAGTCTGGCCGCCCATTTCGTTCAGCGCTCAGACGTGAGTTGAACGTGTGGAGAAGCGCGCTAAGCGCCAGCGTACGGGCGCTGAGGTCGGGCAGCGATCCGGGTGTTGAAGATGTTCTGGAGTCCGAAGACGAATCGTCCCGCAACTAGATCTGGAGAAATGCGTTGCGACGACGAGTCTCGTGTGGATTCCCTTCTCCCGGCGGGAGAAGGTGCAGGATGAGGGAGAAGACCCGCACTCCCTAACATTCGAAAGCCTCAAATCATCCGGCTATCAGAATCACCCCAGGACGGCTGAATAAACCTCAAACCCAACTGAGGCAACGCCCAAACAAAAGCCCCATTGGGCCCCCTAAAATAACCGTCCTGTTGGTGCGATAAAACGTTCTATCGCCTCCACCACCCCGTCCTCGTACACATCGCCCACCGTTTCTCTGGCTGCCGCCCGCACCTCATCTGAAGCGCTTCCCATAGCGACCGGAAGACCGGCCACGCCAAACGCCTCGACATCGTTGAGCGAGTCGCCGACGAACACCACGCCGTCCAGCGACACTCCCACGCGCCGCGCCCAACTTCGCAACCCCGTGCCCTTATCGACGCCCTTGCGGGTGTAGTTCACGTACCAGCGCTTGCCGTCGGCGCCGACTGACAGGATCGCCGTCACCTGCTCCGAAGCAAGTTCCACCGCAGCCCGCACCGTCGCCTCCTGAAAGTCCTCCGGCGCGTCCCGGTCATACGTAGAGGCGGCGATCACCGTTATCTGCCATGTCTCGATATCGGCGATGCTGCGTGCAAGATTCCAGCCATCGACGGCAAAAAACCGCATCCCACGGGGACCAAGCGCTGAAACGATGGCTCGTGCGTCGGGCTCATCCAACAGGTGAGCCTCGATGGTCGAGTTGTCGACCGGGTTCAGGATGCGTGCGCCGTTATCGGATATCTGCGGCGTCGTCAGCCCCAGCTCGCGGGCGTACCGGGCCACATCGGCCGGCTCCCTGCCTGAAGCGATCGCGACCGGCACATGTTTAGCTGCACGACCCACAGCCTCGATGACCCGCGGGGACAGCGTGTCCTGCGCGTTGATCAGCGTCCCGTCCAGGTCCAGGACAAGAGCGCTGGCCTGCCACTCTCTATTTCGATCCACGCCCCTTATGTCAGCACCTCGAACTGTCCCTCTGGCTCCGTTCCGGACATCACCCGGCGTGCGTTCTGGTACGAGAACACCAGGGCCCGCTCCACGCGCTCCTCACTTGAACCGGCGAGATGTGGCGTGACCACCACGTTGTCCATCGAAAGCAGGGGATTGTCGACCGGCGTCGGCTCCACCTCAAACACGTCCAGCCCGGCGGCTCGAATCTGGCCGTCGTCCAGGGCGTCTATCAAATCAGCCTCGTTCTGTACCGGCCCGCGACATGTGTTGATGAAGATGGCCGATTCTTTCATCAACGAAAACGCATGTGCGTCCATCATCCCGCGCGTCTCGGAGAACAGAGGCACGTGGACCGTCACGATGTCGGAGGTCGAAAGCAGTTCTTCAAATCCGACGCGTCGCACGACCAGTTCTGCCTCCACCTCTGCCGGGATGTTTGCCGTGTCGTGGTAGATCACTTCCGCCGGACCGAACCCTCGGACCATCGTCGCAACGAGCCTGCCTATGTTGCCGAGCCCGATGATCCCGATGGTCTTGCCGCCGATCTCGTAAACACCGGACCGCACCGGGTTGCGCCACGAACCATCACGGACACCCTCAACCCCGGGCACGAACTTGTGCTGCACCGTGAGCATGAGTCCAAGGGCGTGCTCGGCGACAGAACGCGCGATCTGGGGCGAGTTGTTAGAGACGAAGATGCCCTGTTCACGCACCGCGGGAACGTCGATCTGGTCGTACCCGGCGCTCATAAGCTGGAGCATCTTCAGCTTGGGTAGCTGGATAAGCTCCTCGTACGGCATCGCCAGCCCGCCGAGAATCAACACCTCTGTATCGGCCATGAGCTCTTTCCGCTCATCCCAGGGAAGCTCGGGATCGATCACCGAAACATCGAGATCGTCCGGCGCCAGATCTTCGGCAAGCCGCACACGGTCATTGGGTTCCGAGTAAAAGACGACGCGACTCATCAGGCAGCTCCAGTAATGCGGGCCAGTAGATCGTGATGGTGTAGGAGCGGCCAGAATACCATCGGGTCGAAAATCAGGAGCATACGAGGCAAGTTCTCTGACCCGGTTACGCCGAAAGCACATTTGACCATCCGCCCTAACGGACTTACGCTTGCGTGACGTACCGAGTGGCGCGGATCTAGCGTCCGCGCTCGGGGAGCTTGGGAAGCCAGGCTGAGAGGGTGGCCGGAACCGCCACCGACCCTGAACCTGATCTGGTTAATGCCAGCGTAGGGAATCTCATCCATGGCTCCCAATCCCGGGTGTTCGCGCATCCGAAATACTGTCCGCATCGCGGGGTACGGGAGCGATTAGATGAGCGACCAGCTAACGATCGGCGGCAAGACCTTTACGTCGCGTCTGATGACGGGTACCGGCAAGCACAGGTCTCCTGAAGACCTCGTAGCCTCCGTCGAGGCGTCCGGCACGGAGATCATCACCGTCGCCATTCGACGCCTGAACCTGGACGATCCCAACGAGAAGACGATCCTCGACTACCTCGACTGGGACAAATATCAGATCCTCCCGAACACCGCCGGTTCAACGACCGCGGACGAGGCCGTGTTCACCGCCCAGCTCGCTCGTGAAGTTACCGGGTCCGACTGGATCAAGGTCGAGGTGATCCCTGACCCCAAGTACCTCCTCCCGGACCCGATTGGGACGCTTGAAGCCTCCGAACGACTGGTCAAAGACGGTTTCACGGTGCTGCCATACATCGGCGCAGACCCTGTACTGGCCCGACGATTGGAAGACGTGGGCTGCGCAACGGTCATGCCGCTAGGCTCGCCCATCGGCTCTGGCCGCGGCGTTCTGACGCTGGACGAGATACAGATCATCATCGAGCAGGCCGGAATCCCGGTCGTTGTAGACGCCGGCCTCGGCACGCCCTCGGAAGCGGCATCCGTGATGGAGGTCGGCGCCGACGCCGTTCTGGTCAACACGGCGATCGCCATGGCGGCCGATCCTGCTCTCATGGGCGAGGGGTTCAAGCTGGGTGTGGAGGCCGGTCGGATGGCCTACCAGGCGGGTCGCATCCCAGCTAAGGCTTACGCCTCCGCTTCCTCGCCGCTTGAGGGTGTGCCAGAGGCCACCCCGGCAGACTGATCTCATGCCCCCGATGCCGCTGCCCGAGCGAGTTCTTTGCCTTGTGACGGCGCTGGACCCGGGTGAGGATTTGGTATCCCTGCTTAACTCGATCGACGCTGCCGTACGCGGGGGTGTCAACATGATCCAGGTTCGGGCGCCGGAACTGGAGCGGACGGACTTCTTCAATCTGGCGGCCGCGGTGATGGAGACGGTTGAAGATGATGCACTCGTCGTAATCAACAACCGTATCGATGTGGCGCTCGCCGTCGATGCCGGAGGCGTACAAATGGGGGAGCGTGGCCCGGCCGTGAAGGCCGCCCGTCGCGTTGGCGGAGATGACTGGCTAATAGGCCGGTCGGTGCATTCATTGGACGGCGCAATGAAGGCGGAATTGGATCTTGCGGACTATCTTTTGCTCGGGACCATTTACGAAACGGCGTCCCATCGGGGTCAACCTGTTGCGGGCGTAGGCCTCATCAACGAAGTAGCGGCGTCAGCTCAGTTACCGATCATCGGCATAGGTGGCATCAATCCTGAACGAGCGGCCGCAGTTGTGTCTGCGGGCGCAAGGGGTGTCGCCGTGATCGGCGCTATTCTTAACTCACACGATCCCGAACGAGCGGCGGCCAATCTCAGAACGGCGATCGAAGAAGCGGTACCAGATCAGTTCCCCCAAATTTCAGAGGGTAGCCAGAGGACGAAGTCATGATTTCGGTAACGATTAATGGGAACGAGACGGAGCTGGATGGACCGACCGGCCTGAACGCTTATCTCGAATCCAGGGACCTCGCAGAACGCAAGGTCGCGATTGCAGTCAACGACGCGATAGTCCGGCGGCCTGAATACGATTCGATCGTCATCCAAGAGGGCGATCGGCTGGGAATAGTCCGTCCAGCCGGCGGCGGCTAAGCCGCAGTGGGGGCCCCAGGGGGGCCGTTATGCCGTGCCCGGGGGGTTGAGGCCATTTTTCTGGCCGACACGCGATTGGTTAACGCCCAGCGGATTTCCGTGCAGTAGTTCGACTTTTAACGCGGCGTGGTGATTACGTGCAGAGCCTTGTCTAGCCACGGACGCAGCTCTCAAACAAGAAGTCCCTAAAAATAGCCGCCCGGCCGGGCTAGAGGGCGTTTCCTACTGCTGCCGCCATCACCGCCCACAACATTACGACCGAGATCATCAGTACCGGGAACACAACCCGTTTGAGAGCGCGGTCAGATTCATGTTGCTGCAACTGGTGATTCCTTTTTGCGTATCGACTGAGAGAGTCAGACGAGTGCTGGAAGTGGAGAGTTATCGCGTTCGATATCGGCGGGTCCACATGAGCAACACTACCGACGCTCCGGGTCCTCCGTATGCCGGTCCACCGGTGAAAGGAGTGCGGGACGGCCCGATTCCCCTGATTGCGACCGAGTGCCATATGTGCCGCGTGAAGTTACGCGCGGAAACCCCCGCGACTCGCCCATAATCCGTAGCTACACCTTGAGGCGCGGGTGTCAAAGCCAGTCCAGAGACCGGCGTTACACTACCGGGCCTGTGTCCACATGATCGAGGGTCACCCTCGAACCTTATCCGGCGGAGCGAAATTTGGCACGACACACCCGACTTGAAGTCCTGAACAGCGTGCATAGAGCCGGCGTCGTGCCGATCTTTTACAACGCCGATTTTGACACCGCGAGATCGATACTCCTCGCCTGTCGGGACGGCGGCATCAGGGCCATCGAATTCACCAACCGTGGCGATCACGCCTGGGAGGTATTCTCTGAGCTGGACCGCTGGGCCGCCTCCGAGGCGCCTGACGTGATCCTGGGCGCCGGTTCCGTGATGGACGCCCCGACTGCGGCGCTCTACATAGCGAACGGCGCGAACTTCGTCGTCAGCCCGGCCACCGATGACGACACGGCGCGGCTCTGCAACCGCCGTAAGATCGCCTACATGCCGGGCTGTGGAACCGTTAGCGAGATCGCACACGCTGAAGAGCTTGGTTGCGAGATCGTGAAACTATTTCCGGGCGACTCGGTCGGCGGCCCGGCCTTTGTTAAGGCGGCCCGCGCGCCTATGCCGTGGTCGTCGATAATGCCGACCGGCGGCGTGGATGGCTCACGTGATTCGTTGAAAGCCTGGTTCGACGTCGGCGTCCCTGCGGTCGGCATGGGCTCGGCCCTCGTTTCTTCAGCCATCGTCACGGACAAAGCGTGGGACACCCTGTCGGAGCGCTGTCGCGGGGTGCTCGCAACCATCAAGGAACTGCGCGGGCGATAGCGGACAACACCGAGCTAAATCAAGAAGGAGCTCCTCATGGCACTGGACCCAAAGGTCATGGAATTCGTATCCGAGAACCACAAGGCCGTCTTGAGCACGTTCAGGCGTGACGGTGCCACCCAGATGAGCATCGTCAGCACAGGGCCTTACAAAGACGGCGTGGCGTTCTCCACCACTGAGGACCGAGCAAAACTGCGCAACCTGGAACGGGATCCCCGTTGCTCGCTTCTCGTGTCCAAAGACAACTGGTGGGGTTATGTAGTGGTGGAGGGGCGGGCGCAGATCATCTCCTCAAAGACCGCCACGCGTGACGAACTCCGTGATGCGATGCGAGACGTGTACCGCGCCGCCGCCGGCAAAGAGCACCCGGACTGGGACGAATACGACGCGGCGATGATCAAGGAAAACCGGGCAACGGTCGTGGTGATCCCCGACAAGGTGTACGGCACGGCCCTCTAGTGTTGATCAAACCAAACAACCTACCGGCCATCGATGCGACGTGGCCATAATCAATGGAGACGATGCACCGGCATGGCCCATAGTTTTGTGACGATCGGCGAGGTCCTTCTCCGCCTGACCACCACGCGGAGTGAGCGGCTGACGCAGGCTCGCCGGTTTGACGCCATCTACGGTGGTACCGAGTGCAACGTGGCTGTCGCTCTCGAACAGTTCGGGGTCGCGCCGTCGCTGATCTCCAGAATCCCGGACAACGACATCGGGCAAGCGTGCGTGAACTACATCCGGCAGTACGGCGTGGACGTCTCGCGAGTGATTCGGAGTGGCGACCGGCTGGGGCTGTACTACCTTGAAATTGGCGCATCTGTACGACCCTCGGCCGTTGTGTACGACCGGGCGCGGTCGGCGATGTCCGAGATCGAACCCGGGATGGTGGACTGGCCCGCCGCACTGGCCGGACGCGACTGGTTCCATTTCTCTGGCATCACATGCGCCATCTCCGAAAAGGCGACCGCAACGGTGGCCGCCGGTTGCGAAGCGGCTAAGGCCGCGGGGATGATCGTCAGCACCGATTTTAACTACCGGAGCGCATTGTGGAGTCCGGAGGAGGCGGCAAAGCGCCTGGACCCGTTGATGGAGTACGTGGATGTCGCTATCGGGAGTGCGCGCGACCCGATCCTCGGCATCATGCTGAGGATGGACGGCAACATCGAACCCGGCGACAGGAGCGCAGACGCGTACCGTCCTTTCGTGGAGAAAGCCGTCTCGAAGTACGGGTTCGACAAGATAGCCTTGACCGTTCGAGATATTCACTCAAGTGATCACAACTCGTGGCAGGGCGTGTACTTCGATGGATCTGAGATAGCGCTGAGCCGTCGGCACGAGCTAGAGATCGTGGACCGCGTCGGTGGCGGAGACGGGTTCGCCGCTGGAGCGATATGGGGCGTCATGAACGGCTGGAACGCACAGCAAATAGCAGACTTTGCGGCGGCGTCCGGGGCGATTGCCCACACAATCCACGGCGACTTCAACCTGGCGTCAGAGGCCGAGGTGCTAGCCGCAGCCTCAGGCGGGGCAGACGTCAGGCGTTAACCTTCCGATATCTGGATAATCCCCTCAATCAGTCACCTGAACGAGGCGATAGCCGATTCCCGGCTCCGTGATTATGTAGCGCGGCCGGGAGGGATCTTCTTCCAGTTTGCGGCGTAACTGCTTCACACACGTACGCAGATACTCGGTCTCTTCGCCATACTCAGGACCCCAGACCGCCTGGAGCAACTCACGATGTGTAAGTACCTTACCAGTGTGAATGGCAAGCGTTCGCAGCAGGTCATATTCCGTTCGAGTCAGTCGAACTTCTTCGCCCCTTCGTTTGACGATTCGGGCGCTTTAACTGGAGGACGCCGACCTTTACAGGACACTCTGTTCGACGCTCATCCACCCACCCGACGCCATCACTCCGGCGTCATTGAGCTTGACGGAAATTACAGGATCTTGACGGCTTCGCCGGGACACCACCCCGCCCCGACGTTCACCCCGCTGTCATGCCGAAGTCCTTCACAGGCGGTTCGAGGGGAACCGTTGGCCTCACCCGAGGCGATCACCGATCTTAAGTCCGGCCGCAGATGCGAATTCTGCGGCCGGTTCTTTTTTTGCCCCGCGGCGCTGCACACGCTTGACCATCACACTGCCGTCGCCGGTGGCGATCTCAAAGCCCTGGTCTCCCGACGAGATGACGGTGCCGGGCGCAGCATCTGGATCAACGGATTCACCAAGGCCGGAATCAAATATCCGCAGCCTCTCACCGTCGTGGGTCGTGCTTGCGCCGGGTTGGGGGTTGCAACCTCGTATCAGGTTATAGATCTGTCGGGCGGGCAGGGACCAGTCGATTCGGCCGTCTTTCGCCTTCGCCCAGCTCTCGTAAGTCGATCTCGAATCGTCCTGGATTATTTTCGGGGCGTTCCCGTCCCGGACAAGGTCTATCGATTCGATCATAGCCTCAACGCCCATCGGGTACAGGTGGTTGAAGTAGACGGACCCGAGCGTGTCGTCCGGCCCGATCTCGACCTCTTTCTGGAGAAGCACCGGTCCCGTATCCAAGCCCTCGTCTGGCCAGAATATCGTCAGGCCGGTCCGGTCCTCGCCCATGATGATCGGCCAGTTGATAGAACTCGGCCCGCGATGCAGTGGGAGCAGCGACGGGTGGTACTGGATGGTGCCGTGTGTCGGCCCGTTGATCATCTCCATCGGCACGATGTCCGTCACGTACGCCATGACGCATAGGTCAGGGGACAACCCGTTGAACTGCTCGATGGCCTCATCGCTGCGGAACCGCCCCGGCTGGAACACCGGGATGTCGTGCTCACCGGCGCTGGCCTTGAGCGGGTCTTCACGCCGGCCTTCCTGGTCCGGTGAGCAGAAAACCCCAACGACCTCGTCCTTGCCCGCTTCGAGGATAGCGTCCAGTACCGATTGACCGAACGCCTGCTGACCGATTAGCACGATGCGCATCTGATGAAATTCTCCGGCAATTCTTGCGGTATTCAGAAAGGGTGCGAATTCCGGCCGGCCCGTTAAATCGCGCTGACGCCGACCAGAATGAGGCGATTCTAGCGCGCGGAAGCGTTGCATACCGACTGGCCCGGCATATCCGGGCCGATTTCACATGCCTACGCGCCGTCTGTACGGCGTTTGCTGACCAGCGTGATTTGAACTACTGGACGGTTATTGTCGCCTGCATGAAGGGGTGGATGGTGCAGAAATATGCGAATGTTCCCGGCGTGTTGAACGACCTATGGTACGACTCGCCGATGCCGAAACTCCCGCTATCAAATTCGCTGGTGAGTGAGCCCGGGACGCCGGAGGTCACGGTATGGGGAGCGGAATCCTGGTTGGCCCAGGTGATCGTGGTTCCAACGGCAACGGTGATGTCGGAGAGCGCGAACCCGACGATATTGGACGCCAGCACGGCGGGTGGCAGGGGGGTGGGAGTCGCAGTTGGCGTTGGCGCCGGTTCGGGCGTAGCGGTTGACGCGGGAGAGGGTGTTGCAGTTGGATCGATAGGTGCTGGCGTCGGTACGGGACCCGGAGGCGGGCCTGCAGAGGCGGGCGTTGGGGTCGGCTCGGACACCGCCGTAGATGTTGCCGCGGGACCCGGGGGCGGAGCTGGAGCAGGGGTTGGTGTTGCAGTGTTAGAAGGATCGGGCGTTGGAGCGATAGTTGGTTGCGCGACCGATGTCGGGGCGACGACCGGATCGGGTATGGAATCCAGTTCAGACGTGGCCGTCGCGGGGGCATCTCCCGCCGCCTGGCCCGGTGTGGCGCTCGAATCAAGCGTGTCTGAAGAAGTTACGATCGCTGTCGCGGCCGCGGCAAGGACGGGCGGACTCGTGGGTACGGACGCCGCCGGTGTGGAAGGCGTAACGTCTTCGGATAGACTCGGGCCGGAACCCGAATCCGAACTACACGCTGCGGCGGTGAGGGCATGCAAAGACAACGCCGTCAAAAATTCGACCCGTCCGGATCGAATACTCAGGCGCATTGATAAATCGATCATCGTCACTCGGACTCCTCGCTCCTTGCCGCTTCCGTATTCCACTGCCACAACTTACGGCCCCAACCCGCTATGTGATCTCTCGTTCGTCGTAAAGTGATTGCGTGAATCTACAACCGAGCGATCAAAACATCGAACCGGCTCAGGATACCGAACCGGCCCACGACGACTTTCTGGGCTGGTTTAAGCGCGGCCTGAAATACGCGCAACTGGGATTTCCTGACCGGGCGGCGGAGTCGTTTGAGCGGGCTGAACAGATAGAACCGGAGGACGCGACGCTCCAGTTCAACCTCGGCACCGCCTACCTGTCTCTTGGTAACTTCGTGCAGGCCGTGACGAACCTGGACAGGGCGATAAAACTGGACCCATCCAACTCCGACGCGTACGGCAATCGCGCCGTGGCGCATGCTGCGTTAGGCCAGGAAGATCTCGTGGCCGCTGACGTGGAGCTTGCGGTCTCGCTCGGAGCGCCTCCCGATGGCATCGAAACCATACTTACCTACGTCCGGGAGCGCGTAAACCCGGACCAGGACTAGGCGCGGTCGGGCGGTTATTTTTGAGTTTTAGGGGCAGGCGGTTTATGCTCGGTGGATTCTACTGGAGGTCACGATGACTAGCCGATCACGACTTACTGACGATCAGGTCTCGGAACGGCTTGGGGCTGTCTCGGGATGGTCACGGGTTGATGACAGCATCACGAAGACGTTTGAGGCGCCGTCGTTTCTGGAAGGCATCGCCTTCGTTCAAAGCGTTGCCGAGATCGCCGAATCAAGGGATCATCACCCGGATATCGACATCCGATACACCCGCGTAACGCTTACGCTTTCGACCCACGACATGGGTGGATTGACGGGGTTGGACTTCGAGGTCGCGGAAGCGATAAACGCCCTCTAACGAGGGGGTTGATCCCAGTCCGGATACGCGATCTCAAGCTCTCGCAGCCTCATGTAGTCACGCAGCGTCGCGAAAGCGGCGCGTGCGGCCGTCGCTTTCCGTTGAGACGGCTCGAACTGCATCGCTTGTGCCAGGTGCTCCGCCAGGAAATGCGCCTCGGCGCGTGACACCCGCTGAAACTCGTCGTGCCGAAGAATGGTCTCGATTTCGACACCCTCGTTTAGTAGACGAGCGGCGGCCCGACCGGCGGCCAGATCGGCACGATCGAACACCAGTCCGGACTCGTCTCGCCCGGGGCGAAGGATATCGGCCTCGATCAAACGTGCGAGCACATCGCGGTCCAGCTCGGTCTCTTCAAGGTAATCCGCAAGACCGACAGGTCCGCGTACGGTTCGTGTAGGCGTACTGGTTAAACCGAGTTCAGCTGCCGGGTTGGGGCTGTCTAGAATCCGGGCGATAACGGCGAGCGGTAGCCCGCGGTCCTGAAAGTCCTTGATGCGGGCGATCCGTTCAACCATCTGGGGCGGGTACGAGGCGCGCGTACGTGCCGTTTTAACCGGATGCGGAAGAAGCCCCCGGTTTACGTAGAAGTTTATGGTCGCAGGGCTGACCCCGGTTTTCCGTGATAGCTCACCGACCGGTATCCCTTTTTCATTCGCCATGTTGTCAAGCGCTCACTTGTCAACTCATTAGATCTACAGGCTAGCCACTCGCGAACGTAACGTCCAGTGTTCATCATCGACAAATCCGGCACTACCCGGATTATTCAGGTGTGTCGTCCGAACGGGCGTGATATCGGGCGAGTCGCCTGGATCAAAAGAAATCCAGGTCGGGTAGTGAGCCGTAGATGGTTTTAGAAGCGAGCCGACCGGGTTGGTACCGTGCACCGACCCCGGGGGCTCGCTTCTCTGTTGTGCGGCTCGCTGATCATGATGCGCGCGGGGCCAACATGAACGCTTGCGCGGGCTGCCTGAACCACCTGAACCATATGCAGGCTGCATAGCCACACGCAGACAGCATGAACGTCAACGTGGGGAGGATGGACGCCGGACCTGTTGTCATGGACGCATTCCTGTCATCCTGAATCAAGTTCAGGATTCGCTCATCCCACTCTCACGCCAGGTCCGACCATAGTCATTAGTTTCGTCGAGGACTTAGAAGCTGTCAGCGCAGTACTTTCATCCTGAATCAAGTTCAGGATGAAAGTGGGTAGACGGTCTATCAGGTGCAAATAACCGATCAGGCCGATCCGTCCATCTGTAAGCGACGCTGATGATCCAAGGCCAGCCGCCCAAACAAAGCCCCCACTGGGGGCTACTCCCAGCGGAACAACCGGGTTGCGGCTGCGAACACCAGCGCCGTCCAGGCGGCTAGTCCCGCTAGCTCACTCCAGATTTCCGTGATCCCGGCTCCGTCCGTCACAACGGCCCGGATCGCGTCCGCAAGGAACGTGAGCGGCAGGAACTGCGTCACCGCCGTCACCACTCCCGGCAAGGCGTCCAGTGGGAAGAACACACCGGACAGAAACATCATGGGCATCGAGACAAGGTTCGTGACCGGCGCGGCAACCTCCTCAGTCCGCGCCACACCTGAGATCGCAAGACCCATCGTGACGAACAGGATGCCGCCGAAAACCGCCAGTGCTATCACAAGCAGCCAGGAAACCACGTCGCCATCGCCCACCGCGAGGTCGAACAAAATCATCCCCGCGAGCAGAAGAATTAGCGTCTGCAACACCGATATGGTCAATCGAGTCGATATTTGTGCGAACAGGAACTGGGCAGGGTTTACCGGCGCGGCTTTTAGTCGGCGTAGAACACCCTG
>Ga0208879_1002280_pt1 | contig 17116 bp, 12 predicted proteins | sample Knorr_S15_td_Bot_FD_185605 | JGI IMG/M metagenome (GOLD analysis project Ga0208879, IMG submission 185605) | Marine microbial communities from Southern Atlantic Ocean transect - Knorr_S15_td_Bottom_ad_5009_LV_A (SPAdes) (version 2) | ecosystem: Environmental > Aquatic > Marine > Oceanic | place... | reverse complement strand
TTTCAAAATAAACTAACTCTTATGAGATGATGAACCAATTAACCCGCATCGTTTCCATTTGAGGCCACTACCACAAGGACAAGGATCATTTCTTCCAACTTCTTTGTGTTGTGAGTTCTGTTGAACTTGCCTTGGCACGTGTTTGTGTTTATGCTCATGAACCTCAGAAACATTCAGCAAAGCATTTGCAATCGTACCTTCTAGATTATCCATAAAAGACTGAAACATTTTTCTCCCCTCATTCTTATATTCAATTAAAGGGTCTTGCTGGCCATATGCTCTCAAGCGTACAGAATCTCTTAAAGATTCCATATTTTCCAAATGCTCAACCCACAAAGAATCCAACACACGCAAAACAACAATCTTTTCTGCTTGGCGCATATTCTCCTCTCCCAATTCCTTTTCTTTTTCCACATATTGTTCCCTGCTTTTCCCCATCTTCTCCACAACTTTCTCAACATACTCTTTTAAAGTTCCTTTTTGCCCCATCTCTAAAAATTCCTCTCTTTTTCGATATACAGCCTCTCGATGCTTATTTAATACATCGTCATACTCAAGTAAGTGTTTTCTTGCATCAAAGTTAAACCCCTCAATCTTGCTTTGAGCTGATTCTATGGTTCCCGATATCATCTTGGATTCAATAGCTTCCTCTTTTGGCAAACGAAGCTTCTCCATCATTTTTTGAATACGCTCTCCTCCAAAAATACGAATAAGATCATCTTCCAAGGAAACAAAAAATTGGGTAGATCCTGGGTCTCCTTGGCGACCCGAGCGTCCTCTCAACTGATTATCAATTCTTCGCGCTTCATGACGCTCACTGCCAATAACATGGAGCCCTCCCACGTTTTTAACTTCTTTTGCTTCCTTTGCGTCCAATGGATTCCCTCCCAAAACAATATCTACTCCGCGGCCCGCCATGTTTGTTGCAATGGTCACAGCTCCTTTTCTTCCGGCTTGTGCAATAATAGCAGCTTCTCTCTCATGATTTTTTGCATTGAGCATTTCATGCGTAACTCCTTGTCGCTCCAAAAGTTTACCTAAGTATTCATTCTTTTGAATGGAGCCTGTACCAACAAGCACGGGCTGTCCTTTTTCTTGTCGCTCTTTTATCTCCTCTATAATTGCATTGAACTTTGCTTCTTGTGATTGATATACTTTATCCGGCATATCTTCTCGCATCATTGGCTTGTTGGTAGGAACAGGGATCACTTCAATACCATATACTCGAGAAAACTCTTCTGCTGAGGTCAGCGCAGTTCCTGTCATTCCAGCTAGCTTTTTATACATGCGAAAATAGTTCTGAAAAGTAATGGAGGCTAGCGTGACAGATTCTGGCTGCACCTGAACATTTTCCTTTGCTTCCAAGGCTTGATGTAATCCACCAGAATACCTTCTTCCAGGAAGTAGTCTTCCGGTGAATTCATCTACAATAACAACATTTCCATCCCGAACCACATAATCTTTATCCCGCTCAAATATAATTTCTGCTTTTAAAGCTTGCTCCAGGTGGTGCAGAAACTTAATTCCTCGCTCCTGATAAATATCCTTAACTCCCATTAACCGCTCTATTTTGTTAATGCCGTCTTCCGTTAGGGTTACTGCTTTTAATTTTTCGTCTAACTCATAATCCTCTTCTTTTTTAAGCTGTGGAATGAGCCCTGCAAACTCTTTGTACCAAGAAGAGCTTTCCTGGTCTGGCGCAGAAATAATCAATGGAGTTCTTGCTTCGTCAACTAAAACTGAGTCTACTTCATCAATAATGGCATAGTTATGGCCTCGCTGAACTCTTCCCTCCAGTACTTGAGCCATATTATCTCGTAAATAATCAAAGCCAAACTCATTATTGGTGCCATAGGTAATATCCGCAAGATACGCCTCCTTGCGCGTAACAGGGCGAAGATAGGCTTCCTCTACCTGAAAGGAGCCTAGGGTATCTCGCTCCTCGTCCTTGTCCTCCTCTTTTGCAAAAGAAGGGTCATATATATAGGAAGCGTCGTGGATAATACAAGAAACAGACAAGCCTAAAGCATAATAAATCTGACCCATCCACACAGCATCTCTCTTTGCCAAATAGTCGTTTACCGTAATAACATGCACGCCTTTTCCTTCAAGAGCATTAAGATACACAGGAAGCGTTGCACAAAGCGTCTTTCCTTCTCCAGTCTTCATCTCAGCAATCTTCCCTTCATGTAAAACCATGCCCCCTAAAAGCTGTACATCAAAATGACGCTGTTCAAGGGTGCGCCTGGCTACCTCTCTTACATACGCAAAAGCCTCAGGAAGAATATCCTCCAAGCTATCTCCCTTTGCGAGACGTTCTTTAAACTCCTTGGTCTCTTTTGTAAAATCCTCATCTGTAAGCTCTTTTGCCTCTTTTTCAAGCTCATTGATTTCTTTTGTCTGAGGACCAAGTTTCGCTATATATTTTTCACTATCTCCTTTAAAAAATTTATCAAGAATCTTCATACTAGCTATTATTGCTTAAAATAGAGCGTTTGTAAAAAAAGGAGTCGTTAGCTATTTTGCCAAGAAATCTTTTATATACCTTGGTAAAACAGCTGAAGCGGCAGCAATGTCTGGGAACCAATATTTCAAATTCATTTTTTTTGCCTTCTTAAATTTACTTTTTAAAGCACTATAAGATACATTTAAAAAATCAGAATCTGAAGCCATAGTAAAGGTAAACAATCCCTCTTGATACGATGGAACTACTGCAGCGCGAACACTCACAAAGCGAAAGATACTTTCCAATCGCTTTTTAATAAGTGCTACAAGCTTTGGTTGGCAACTTAAGGAACCTGACTGCACGGAAATAATCCCCCCCTTCTTAAGAATCTTTTTTACATCGTAATAAAACTTCTTTGAGATAAGGTCTTGTGCTGGTCCTCCAGGATCTGAAAGATCCATGATAATAATATCAAACAATCCCTTATATTCTTGAACAAATTTCTTCCCATCTTCAATAACAAGATGAGTTCTTTTATCATAAAACGCATTCTTTGATATAGAAGGAAGGTATTTTCTTGCAATATCAATCGCTTTTTTATCTATCTCAACCATCCAAACTTCCCTTACTGATGTATGCTTTAATACTTCCTCTAGTGCGCCTCCATCAGCTCCACCAATAATCAAAACACTCTTGGGAGAAGAATGCAGGAATAAAGGTGCCTGGCAAAGCATTTCATGGTAAATAAACTCATCCTTTGGTGTTGTTTGTAAAATGCCATCTAAAAATAATGCTCTTCCATAAAACTCCAAGTCAAGCACATCAATTTCCTGATATGCAGATTTCCCGGAATACAGTTTCTTTTTTACCTCATACCCAATCACCACCTTTGTTTCATCAAAAGGAACTTCGTCTACAAATACAATATTGCGTTTCTTCATACTATTTTTTAACCAAGCTTAGTATCTCAAACAAAGCTCTTGTAGTTAAAAACTCTGTTATCTGGTTTCCCTTTATGGGTTTTAAGCAACAAACATCAAAACCTACAATATTGCCTGCTATAGCATGCATTAAATTCTTAAATTGAGAAAAGTATATTCCGTCTGGCTCTGGCTGATGTACTGCTGGCGCAATACTTGGATCAAAAACATCTACATCAAGAGTAATGTACACATCTTCGTTTTGCGTAAATTCTTCAATAACCTTACTTACTGCTTCCTTATTTTCCTGGATATCCTGTGCGCTAACATATGTAATGCCACTCTCTTCAATAAACTTCAATTCTTTTGCATCACATGATCTCACTCCTACTAAAAGAATGTTCTTTGGATCTATGATTTCGCTTAATCTTCTAAGCCATGTTGCTCCATTTACCCTTGCATCAAACTCGCCATTCCATGAAGTACTTAGGTCCACAATATTATCGTCTTCATACTCATCTTTTAAATCACAGTGGGCATCAAAACTTATCACTTTAATATCCTTTTTAAAAGCTGGGATAGTAAAGAGCGATGGATGGTCCCCCGCAATCGCAACCGGTATTTTATTATTCTCTACAATGAGGCGAGTATACTTTGTGATATCTTCATTGTTTTTAGGCTTTAAATCCCCGGCATCTACAACTCGCACGCCTTCAAGTAATTCCTTTTTACTTTCAATATCAAAATCCTCCATGTACACAGGAGTTTGACGCAGTGCCTTTGCGCCATCAGAAAATCGCTTTCCGATAGGCACGCCAAAGAAAACAACATTTGCTTCTTTAAAACTATACGGTGAATTCAAAAACTTCATAGAAAATTAAAAGGAACTTTACTTAAAGGAGGGAGGGAAAACACTTGAGGCAAGATGCATTGCTGGAGAATAATATGAGGTAGAAATCTTTCTTTGCTTATATCTTTTTTCAAGAACAGTTTTTGTTGTATTTTTAAGATTCACTTTTAAAGATGCAACAGGAAAAGAATGCTCATCTCGAGGAAAGCTCCCAACAAAAGCGCGGTGTAATTCATAGAAAGGAAATACTTTTTTCATAACAATTCGTGCTTTCATTCCAAAGGTATCAGAAATATATCCGGTCTGCGCAGAAAAAATGCCGTCTTTGGTAAGAGCATTTTTGACAGCACGCAAAAACTTCTCTTCAAAAAGTTTTGCTGCCATGATTCCATCTGGATCGTTGGAATCAAGAATTATACAATCAAAATAGTTTTTATACTTCAAAATAAACTCGATTCCATCAGTTACCACAATCTTACTTCTCTTATCTTGAAAAGCTGAACGACATAATGTGGGAAGATATTTTTTTGCAACCTGAATCACTTTCTCATCAATCTCAACTAAAAACGCTTCTTTTACAGGGTGCTTTAGTACTTCACGTAACGCTCCTCCATCTCCACCACCAATAATGAGGACTCGCTTAGGAGAAGGATGGTTCATTAATGCAGGGTGCACCAGCATTTCATGGTACACAGCTTCGTCTTTTGTGGAAAGCTGCACTAATCCATCAAGAAAAAACATTCTGCCATACCCCTGCGTGTCAAAAATATCTATACTTTGATACTTACTCTTTCCCGTATATATCTTTTTTTTTATTGCAAAACCTGCAAGAAATACTTCTTTTTCTCCAGGAAGACATCCTTCAATCGCCCAGGTCTTTTTTAGAATTGAAATCTTTCTCATGTTGTATTGTCTTCTACCACACCTCTTTTTATTTCCTTTACATCCATTTTCTTTGGCTCCAAGTAATCCTCAAAAAACTTCAATGCTTTTTGGGGTCGAGCTTTTTTTCCACACGTAAAGATATCTATTGCAATGTATCCTATTTCAGGCCATGTATGCACAGCAATATGGGACTCTGCAAGCAAAATAACCCCAGTAATACCACGAGGTTTAAACTTATAAATAGAAAGTTGTAATGGATTGCTATTTGCAGCCTTTGCGGCGCCTCGCAAAAGTGTCTCTAGTTCTTTTTTGTTTTTAATAACTTTACCATTCCAAAAGTCGGCTACCATGTGGGTGCCTGCATACGCAAACTTGGGAACTATTGTATTGATAGAATTGGTCCATTGCGGAACCCTCTTTGTGTGCTGCATAGAGCATATGTATTCAATCGCTTACCCGGCACAATTACCAGGCCCCAACACAAGACATGTCCTGCGTGAGTGCCCTCTGACGAGGGCAATCTTTCCTGTCTTAAACAGAAAAGAAAAAAGAGGAAAAAAGCGATTAAAGATTAATTATTACTTCAAAAGTATCTTAGCACATATTGTCAACATGCGCAAGGGTTAAAAAGCCCGCCCCAGAGTTGGGGCGGGAAGAAATTGGAGACTACCTCTTTTTCTTTCTTTTTGCTGCTTTCTTCTTCTTTGGAGCAGCTTTCTTTTTCTTTGGGGCTGCTTTCTTTTTAGGAGCAGCTTTCTTTCTTTTTTTCTTTGCTGGCATAGTATGTATCAAATATTTTAAAGTCTACTTAGGATGGCTCGACTTTTTAATTGTACCATCACAACGCTATTACTTTATTTTTCCATTCCAAACGCATACTGTCAACCCTTTTTTACATATTTTTCCACACGAACAAAAAAATCATTCAACAAATTGTATTTCTTGTTCCAAATTAATAGAAAATTTCTTTTTAATAATATTTTTTACCTTTTTTGCAATATGTAATACATCTTTTGCTGTTGCTCCTCCCTTGTTTACTATATAGTTTGGATGTTTCTTTGATACTTGTGCTTTCCCCACACGTAATCCTTTTAATTTTGCTTGTGAAATTAAATATGCGGTTGGTACAACAGGAAAAGGATCTACTTTTATTACATCTTGAAGTTCCTCCTGGAGTTTTTTTGAAAACTTTTTGACATCACAATTCTTAAACACACTTCCGGCGTTAGGATACTCTAGAGGATGGCGCTCCTTTCTATATTCTCTATGATCTTTTGCTGTGGCTTGAATAATTCTCTTGTTTCCCTTTTCTAATTTAAAAATACAAGAAAGTACAATTAAATTATTTTTCTTAATTAAAGAATCTCGATAAGAAAACTTACATTGCTTTTGAATAAGCGTTACTATATTCCCTTTTGCATTTAACACTCTAATTGAAACAATACTGTCTTTAATTTCTCCACCAAAGGCTCCTGCATTTCCTCGCACAGCTCCTCCAACAGAACCTGGTAAACCACCTGCCCACTGAAGCCCGCTTAATCCTTTTGAACCTGTTTTTTTAACCAACGTTTCCATAGATACTCCAGCATCAGCATGCACGTTAGTCTTTGATATTGTATATGCAGTATTTTGCACTTTAATAACTAATCCATTAAATCCTTTGTCTGAAACAAGTACATTGCTTCCTCCTGCCAAAACAAAAAACGGTAGCTTTAAACTCTTAGCTTGAGCTACCGCGTCAACAATATCTTTTGTGGATCGGGCGATATAAAAGTACTTTGCTGTCCCGCCGATCTTAAAGGTGGTATATGGAGCAAGAGAAACATTTCTTCTTGTTCCTAAAGGAAGTGCTATATCCATATATATATACCCCATGTACATGAGGTGCATATATATGGATCAGAAGCGCTTGACTCCACTTGTAAGACTTCGTGAGCGCTACTCCTGATCCAATTGTTATAGTATCAAAAAACCCTTTAGAAAGCAAAAAACCTCGATTGAACAAGGTTTTCTGCCGTCTTACGTAGAGCACCCCGAAGGGTAACACTCACACTCCCTTTATACCTTATACATCTAATTTTGTCAATCCCCTCCCTCCGAATGGTTTTATCTCCCAAATAATCCTTGAACAAAACTTGTAAGGCCAGCAGCGCCAGATATGGTTTGCGCAAGAAAGTTGTCGTAGCAAACAGACATCTGATAGGACAATATAGATAAGGATAATCTCTCTTGAACGAAGACTGTATTATTTCCCTTGAACTACTTGATAAGGAAATACTATAATTATAATTGGTAATAGAGAGGCCTACGTAGAATAAGAATTTTGATTTTTGCTTAAATCTAAAGTTATCTACAGCTTGACCGAGTCAAGGCAGAAATGAATTGATTTTCGCTCGAGTGAAGAATCCAACATACCCATTTCCCTTTGCAAGATTTACAGGAGTTAAAATATCATCGGCATACTTTTCCTGAAACCGAATTACCGCATTGAGAGTTAGGGGACCAAAGTTTCCCGTTACTAAACCTTCAGGATAAATCTCCTCTCCTTGTGCTTTCAAAAACTCCTGTAAACAACTAACTTTTCCTCCTTTCATACCAAAAAACAGGTTGCCAGAAATACTGTTGCAAGCTACCTTCACTCCTCCAAGTTTAAGAGCAAGCTCTGTCTGGAGTCTTGCTATCTCTTTGCGTAAAAACTCAATCTGGCTTAATAGCTGTGAAATAAGGGCATCTTCTTCTTGCGGCGTTCTGCTTGAAGCCGTCGCAACAAAAGAAAAAGGATGCGACAAGTAAGGCTCCTCTAGCTTAGTGCTCTTGGTCTTTGAAAAAGGAAGAAAGATAATTGAGCGAACCTCACTATTAAACTTTGGCAGCACCACGCTCCCTCCTCCCTCAAGATTTAATTCTAAGGTATGCACAGAAAATGTGCGATCAACATTCTCTATAATATATGGGACATCAAACAGGGCAGATGAATTTCCTTGAAACTTCACTTCCAGAACTTCCTGCCCTCCCAATATCTTTACCCAATTTCCAGCCCAATCTTTCGTAGAGTTGTTTAGCGTTAAGGTGCTGTTTCCAACTCCCGGAAGAAAATTGGTCTGAGGAATAATTCTAAAGTTTACCAAATGCGGGTTGTGGTAGCAATAGCGTTCCCCGTAGGAACAATCATTTAAAAACAATGCTATGAGCCAATCAGAAAACACCTGAGTAAAGGTCTTCTCAAATTTGCCTTTCGCTAATGCGTCGTTTAAGGAAACAATCCCCACTTCGTGGGAATTTAAAGAATCTGCTAAGACCTGCACCCCATATTGATCAACTAAATACTGAGAAAACAAATGCACTGCTCCATAGTCTACAGTTATATTAAACCACTCTGTGAGTGAATTGGTGGAGTCGGAAAGAAAGTTTTCAACCCTTTGTTTTACCACACTGGTTTCATATGAGAGATCGTATCCCAAAAGTGTTGAGGCATATTCAGCCCGCACTTCATTGAGCCACACTTCTTCCGTAACATCTTTTAGGCGATTCTTTTGGTTAAAGGTAATAACATGCACAAACTCATGGGCTAAAAAACTCTTGAGCAAAGGGCTTTGCAAGTTCTTTGCATTAAGATAAATCATCTCCCGTTCATTAGACTTTGGATTCTGCAAACGCAAAAATTCGTCTCCGTAATTTGTGTATCCTCCGGCATGCTCTCTCATTTCATGAAACAGCACGGTAATAATAGGGTCATTATCAATACCGGGCTTCCATTCTGAGCCAAAGGTCTGCGTTAATCTAGGATATGCATTTTGCTCAAATTCGTCAGCTAAAGCAATAAGTGATTGTTCGCCTTGTTCTCGTGCGTTTTCAGAAAGACTAGCCCACCAAGTCTTCTCAATATAGAAATATATCGTTGAGTTGGCGACTTGAAGCACGGCGTCAAGCTCTTCTCTTTGTTTTATGTCGTATTCTGAGTCAACAGAAAAACGCTGTTGATCACCTAAAACATCAGCTATGACCCCTAAAGGCAAAAACAAGGCGCTTAAAAGAACGCCTGCAAAAAACAGTTTACTGAGATTTTGAACTTGCATTGAGAAGATTTGCATATTCAACAAACTTTTCGTTATTCCCTGTTTCCAAAAAGTATGAAATAAGCCAGTTAAACAGATCAAAGTGATTATTCGTTGCCTCAAGTCCTTTTAGAAATAAAGCTTCTATTTCCTCTGGCGATTTTAAAAGTCTAAATTGATATAGATAGCCAAGACTTCGGTATGCAGGCACTCTATTAGGATAGGCCTCAAGGAGAGTGAGCCATGCAGTTTCTGATTCCTCGTATCTTGCCAAGTCGCTATAGATATTTGCAATGTTATTTAAGGCAGTAATGTTAGTTAAATCAAGCAAAAGCGCTTTTCCATACCACTCTAAAGCCTCCTCCTTTTCTTCCAATAGATTGAGGTTCGCTCCCATTGCCAAGAGCGCGTTTAAATCGTTTATACTATCTTCATCTTCCAAATCATCAAGCGCATTCAGTATTCCTTGAACAAATTCATCTCCCCGAGGATGCCTATCTTTTAAAGATTCATATGGCACACGGTCAATGACTACTGGGGCTAAAATATCATCACGTGTTTCTTGTTTCTTTTCTGATTGTTTTAGATTTTTTGAAGAGCTTAAAACAAAACCAACTCCGACTAACAAAAGCACAACAATAATAACAACAATAATTTTTTGCATATGTTCAATATATCATAAAGAAATCCAAACCAAAAGCCCCCTTAGGGGGCTTTGGCATCCTCACCAGGAATGGATTACTGTTGAAGTAATAAGTTCAATTGCGCTCTTGTTTTGGGGCAGAAACTCAACTGCTTGAGTTTCTGCGAGTTTGCCTGCCCCGAGTCCCCGAGAAACAGAACTATGTAAACCCAGGGCCCTGCTTTGAAAAACTGTCGAAGGCAAATCGTTTTACAAGGCAGGTACATTTACCTACTGTCCCAATAGGGAATTCAGTTGGGCACGAGTCTTCGGGTTGCGAGTGGGATAGCCAAGGCTGCACCATTGGGTGCGTAACTGCTTCTGCTCAAGACCCTTCAGTGGAATGTGCAAATGCTGGAGGCGCATGGGATGGATTCACCTGTCTTTTTGAGCCTAAAAACCAAACCCCACCCCCCTTTTGAGGGGTGGGGCTGGAATCCTCATCTTGCTTTAGCTGAGGCAAGATGCACAAGAGTAGGATTAGTAACTGTAGGTAGGTCCTGTTGCGGCAGAACCGTAGCTATCGGTTTCTGTCTTATAGGTAGCAGCACCGGAAGTGTTTAGTGGGGTGTAATCCCAGCTAAATCCTTCAACCTGTGCTGTTGTAACCTGGTTTGGTCCTTTGGCTCCAGGAATTCTGATTCCAAAGCTTGCCGATACTGAAGTTACGAGACCTGAACTATCTTCTGCTCGCTTCACGTTTGACGTGTCAGCTTTCACTACCAATGTCATTGTTTGGCCTGCAGTTACTGTCTGCTCGGCCAAAGCCGTTACAGCAGAACGTGCATCAAATACAACAGTACCAGAACCTCTAGTAAGGTTGTAGATGTCAGCCGGCTCAGTGCCAGCCACAGCAGCTGCGTTGGTGGAAATTCCAGATATTGCTACCTGGGTTACAGTAACTGTGTTTGCTCCAATAGAAGCAACTGTTGCTGTACCACTATCTGCAGCAGTACCCGCTATAACGTAGAGCTGATCACCAACCTGATACTTTGAAGCATCTGCAACGTCATAAGTCAAACCACTATTTGCAGTGGCGCCATCAACGTCAGATACCGTGTACACAATGTAGGTGTCATCAGTTGCTATGGTGCCATCTACAACATCGGCTGCCATAACCATAACTGTAGAACTCGTAATACTGGCCACTGTGGTTGTTCCAGAGTTCGCTTCTGTACTTAAATCAATATAAAGGACAGAGTCACCAACTAGGAATCCAGCTGTACCAGCAACAGTAGCAGTAGCTGTACTACCTGAAGTAGCTGTAGTTCTGGTGTTTGTTGCAAGACCTGATACTTCAGCGATTATAGTATCGCCATTAAACAACTTAAAGTCTTTTACATTCCAGTCTGCGCTACTACCAAGCTTCTCTACTACCAAGCTTCTAAACGTCATGTCTCGGCTTCCAGAAGCTTTAATGCTAATGGTTCCAACAACCTGATCAAGGGCAGGTGATGCAACTCCTCCTGTTGGAAGAGAGTCACTTCCTGTGACAGTAAGCACTGGTTGCACCTCTTCATACCTCATGGTGTTACCCGTAAGGCTATTGGTGTTCGTGATCTTAGTAACATGGTCTCCAGCTGCTGCGATTGCAATTGAACCAGCAGGGCTAAAGGCAAGGCCTGAAATTGCACTACCTGAAGCCACAGCCGTGGTCACGATTGCAAATCCTGCCTCGTTATCATCAGAGTCATATACATACACCAGATCACCTACGGCGTAAGCTACCCCAGCGTTTGCATTTCCAAGAATGGCCTCTACCTTAGAAAGCTTGGTGATAATATCACCTGCTGCCCAAGAAGTGTCAGTTGCTTCTCCTTCAAGATCCAGGTCAGCTGATGCCAAGTTCACTGAATCATCATCCGTAGTTACCAATGCAAATCCTGGAGCTGTGGTTGTTCCAGCATCAGCTGTTACAGTCCAGTATACAACGTCACCCACGTCTCCAGAGTAAGCATCCGTACCTGCGGTATACGCAGTTCCAGATGAAAGGGACTCTTGCGTGGTCAAACCAGAGCCTGATCCAATTACATCAGCAGCGCTAAATCCGAGAACTCCAAGGTTTGATGCGGTCAACGTTCCAACTACCGTAGTATCCACAACTGCGGTTATTACTCGGGAACCATATGAAGGAACAATGATCTCATTTCCTGAGCCAAAGGTAAACGTTGCAGTTCCTGCTGTGAGAGCTGTTGAAGGGTCGCTTGAAAGACCCGTGCCAAGCAACTTCACATTTGCAATGTTTCCTGCTCCATTCAATGTTCGCAGTACAAGCCTTTCTACCTTCATGTCTTCTACTGTTGCAGACAACTTAATTCTTGCCATTTCAATTCCGGTTAAACCAGGGGTCAAGAATCGGCTGGAAGCAGCTCCGGTAGAATCCATAGCAACTGTTACAGTTCCTGATTCAACAATAGTCAAAGTTCTTGCTGTCACAGTCGCTGAAGGACCCGTAATGGATGATCCAGATGTTGCACCAACTCCCGTAACATCAGCTGCATTCAGAGAAGCAATGTATGTGTCATTGGTACCTCCATCAGAAGCTGCGGTGTTTGCGCTTGCATACACATCAACCTGCACTGTCGTGGAAGCTAGAATATTCAGCTCTCCTGAGACAGTAAAGGTGTTGTTGGTAGCAGTAGGGGAGGCAATAGTGCTTCCCATCTGTGCTCCAGTGCTTGTCAGCTTTACCTTCATGTTGGTCAAACCAGTTGCAACCGCAACATCACCTGCAGTAAGATCTACTACGATAGTAGAGATGTTTACTCCTTCAGAAGAGTTAGTTTGCATCAAGAAAGAACCAATAAGAAGCTCTGACTGACCCTCAATCACAGTAGCAGCACCTATAGAAGCATTGTTCACAACCGTCAAGGTTGCGGTAGATGCTGTTAAGGTGTTAGTTGAGATATGAGCGTTTGCGTCAGACGCAGTTCCATAGGTGTTGGATGTCATTCTCTTATAGTACACTCGTCCTAGTCCACCAATGATGGTTTCTGCATCATCGATGCCGGTTCCAGCGTCAACCACAACTTTTACCTTAAGTACGGTTCCAGCTGGAATAGTGTAGTACGTAGAAAATGTTACTTGGTCACCACTGTCATTTGCAGCGTTATCATCATCAAACAAATCATCTGCTCCAGCTGACTGACTGTGAAGAGTTTGTCCTGCGTCAGTCATGAACTTAATTGTTCCAGAAAAGTCTCCATCGTCAGAGCTTCCACCAAGCTCATAGTCAGCTCGCTGAATCTGAATATCTTCACCCTGAGCCTGAAGTTCCCAGACACCAACAACAATGTTGGCCTGTCCGATACCAAAGGTTCCTGAAGGTGAGCTACCTGACTTGTTCACGGTCAAAGTTCCCTGACTCACAGTCAAGAGGTTGTATCCTGAATTTCCAGTGGTGATGTCACCAATAGGAATTGCGGAGTCAACTGTTCCTGCGGCTGTTGGCAAAATACCAAGGCCAGTAGATACTCCGACTACCTGAAGATCGTAATCGTTTTGAATGATAACCTGTCCAGTTCTGTTAGAACCAGAGATTACATCAACTCGAACGGTTAAATCTTTTGTTGTTCCTTTCAAAATCGTGTAAGGCTCGGAGAGAATAAACTCAACCGACTTGCTGGTTGCTCCAGCAACCGTTGCCAACACAACTCCGTTAGGATCAACCAAATCAAAGTTTACGAGATCAGCATCAGCTGCAGTTCCATTCTGGAACAATGTCAATCTGTTAATCTTCGCGTCTTCGTTTCCAGTTGTCTCAACAAAGCGGAACTTGCTCAAAACATAATCAGTTCGTCCAATGTCCACACTTACTGAGGTTGAGGTCTGTGAGACCACATCTATAGTTACTGCTCCCAAAATGCTTGAGGTGGCAGTAAGAGTCTGAAGGTTTCCATTTACAGGAAGACCTGTTGGGTCACCGTTTATGCCAGTTACGTTAAATCCAATAGTTCCTGCAGTTGCTGCAGAGTTTACGTGCACTTGCACATTAAACGTGGTAGAGCCTCCTGCTGAGGCCACAATAGGATCTCCAGTAAATGGAATAGTTACTTTGCCATCAGCTAAAGTAACAACACTTCCGTGTCGATTACCGTTTGCGTCAACGATTAATACTCCGTCAACATTCGTGTCAATGGAAAGACCAAATCTCTCCACAGTAACAGATGTGACAGAAGCTCCACTTGCTCCTCCATTTACTTGCACCTGAACTACGGTGTTGTAAGCAGAAGATGCTCCCAATGTTCCAGCTGCTGGGTTGTTAAATCCAACTTGTACGCTGGAAGGACCGGTTGTTGGAGCTGGGGTTGGAGTACCAGGCGTTGGGCTTGGCGTTGGTGATGCTACAAACAATGCATTGATCTTTGCTCTTGAGGAAGAACCAAAGAATCCGGTTCCAGCACTCAATCCCAAAGGCTCCAATACATTTGCAGCATACTTGTCCTGAAATTTAATAACTCCGCTTCGGGTAATTGGCCCAAAGAAAGTTGTTTCATTTCCAGGAGAGCCAGCTCCAGAGTCTGCCAATTTCGTGGCAGGGTCGGAGTTCAAGAACATCTGGAGGTACATTACGTCCTGTCCCTTAGATCCTACCGTAAGACTTGTGTCCCAGGTAAAACCAGCAGGAATGCCAGAAACGCTTACCGTTCCAGTGTCTCCTCCGTCTATGTCTGTTAATTGCGCTTGCAATGTTGCCAATTGCGCCATAAGAGCGTCAATCTGTACCTGCAATTCAGCTGCGGTTAACGCAGAAGCTGGTGCAGGAACAGCTACGATCCCAAGCATAGCAACAACAGTTACAACGGCAAATATTTTCTTAAATCTACTCATTTTTGTAATGTTTTTTTGTTTTAATTTTTATGCGACTTATCTTTGAGTTTCGACCTTTAAAAAATTATCAATCCCACAGATTGTTAAGTGGGTTCGTCCTCAAATAAATTAATTGGAAATCATCCAAATATTCTCTAATGCTTTCTGGTAGTTTGCCGCCTGATATGCACCAATAGCTTCTTTGAGCAATACTTCCTGCTCACTGGTCAATGATCTTTTAAGCAAATCATTTAACTCAGATTCAACTAGAATCTTGGTTGCGCTTTTCAATCCTGATGTTTCTTCTTCTCCGATAGTAGCACCCAAAATCTGCTCTATTTGAGCTTTACCCTTTTGCAATTGTACTAGTTCTCGAGAAGCCTGTAAAGCCTTTTCAGGTTCGTTTTCCACAAGGGCTAAAAGACCTCGTGAAACCTCTGCTACGCTTAGGTTAAATTCCTCTGTTGCAGAAGCAAGATTCTTTACCTTGTTCCCCTCAACTACCCTTCTTAAGTCTGCCAAGCGTCTTTCAGCTACCTTAAAGGTAGCTGAAGAGTCACTTCCTGTGGTTGCCTTTTCAATAATAGAGCGAACCGAGTATAGGGGGTCTCCAGGAAGACTGTTTTGTGAAACCTTATACCCAATCCCTCCAAATACCACAAATGCCAAGACTGCAAAGATATAGGCTGGTCTTTCAAGGTATCGGACATAGGATACAAGATGTCCTATCTTGTAAATAAGGCTAGGATTTTGTCCTATCTCCTTATTAGCCTCATTTGGAATACTGGTCTTAGCAAAAAGCACCCAACTGTTTCTAGGTTCAATTTCCTTTAAGCGAGATAATTTTGTTATGAGATCCTTTTCGTAGGCCATTATAGTTATGACGTAAAATAAGGGAAAGTATTACACTATCGGCTATCCTAATTTGCTCTAAACATCCACCTTGCCCTTTAGGGCTTGAATGGCTCTATGAACCCCTACTCTCACGTTCTCCTCAGTCTTGCCGGTAATTTGAGCTATTTCAGGCACAGTGAGCTCATCTACATATCGCCAGATAATAAGGTCCTGCTGGTCTCCTTGGAGCTTTGCTATAGCCTCTTTTATTCTATCCATTTCCAAGCTTACTTCGCCCTGTTCTCTTGTTCTTTCGTGAATATCTTCAATTTCAATAGTGGTTTTCTCAATAGATACCACGGTAATCTTTTTGCTCCTATAATGGTCTGCTATGACATTCCTTGCTATTTGGTAGACAAAGGCCTGAGGATTCTCAATTACAGGATTGTTCTTTTGAATATGCCTGTATAAGCGCAAAAACACCTCAGACGACAAATCCTCTGCCGTCTCAACTAAACTAACCTTCAGGTATATAAACCGATAGATCTTGTTGACATATTGATCGTATACCTGATTAAAATATTGATCTATTTCTTCCATATCTATATGAATGTCCTACCGCATATGATAGGACAAATAGCCTACAAAGTCAATGTCCTAGTTTTATGCACAGTTATTCCCCAGTTTTAACGAATCTGATAAAAAATCTCATTCCACTCTCCTTGTCTGATAATAAAGCTACGCTGGAGTAAGTCATCTAAATCTCTTCGCAAAGTTCTTTTCGTAACTTCAGGAAGTACCTTTTGTAATTCCCAAACCTGTACTTTTGGCTTGTTTCGCATAAGCTCTAAAATCCTAGATTGTCTAAAGGAAAGCTTCCCTTTAGATACTGACGTATTTTCCTTGCTCTTTATAACAGGAACTGTCTGTCTTGTGCTTATATCTTGCTTCAGAACAACTCGCTCTTGATTTACTACTATTGATTTTTCGTGAATCTTACGTAAAAACTCTCCCACCCTGTTATACTCCCGCTCCAGCATTATAAAGTTTTCTGGGTTTATTTCAGCTGTGCGTTTTGCATAGTTTAAATAAGCTACAAGTTTACCAGTCTCCCGAATTGCTCTTGCGGTCACCGTAGGCCTTTGCCCTGACATAGCGGGGTTTTCTTGCACAAGCAAAATAAGGCTTACCAAAAGCTTATTTGAAGAATCTTGCACCTGAGCTCTTAAAGGATCCTCTCGGGGCAAGATATTAACTACTTTATGAGTAGCTACTATGAGACGAACAAAAAAGTCAGCATTCATTATACGCATTTTACTATACCAAAGACCTATCCCTCGGTCAAAGACCGTTCATTGACAAAACATAAATATAATATATACTATAACAAGGACATCGCTTGGATAAACCAAGCAAATTACCACGGTCTCTATGGGTAGTGTGGGGAAGAGGCTGATGTAGGGAGGCTCACATAATGATAAGAATGACAAAATTGATGCAGCGTGTAGCAAAGGAACAACAGCAACCATTGGAGCGGTTGCTACCAGAAATGATCAATGACATCGGGTTTTCAGCTACTGCAAAGGAACTGGACATCAATAAGGCAACCCTAGGGTACTGGCTCTTAAAGCTCGG
>Ga0208879_1002278_pt1 | contig 17136 bp, 13 predicted proteins | sample Knorr_S15_td_Bot_FD_185605 | JGI IMG/M metagenome (GOLD analysis project Ga0208879, IMG submission 185605) | Marine microbial communities from Southern Atlantic Ocean transect - Knorr_S15_td_Bottom_ad_5009_LV_A (SPAdes) (version 2) | ecosystem: Environmental > Aquatic > Marine > Oceanic | place... | reverse complement strand
TCAGATAGCCAGCCTCGGATTCGCGCAGCGTACCCGCATTTGTGATGCGAATCGCAGGATCTCCGTCAAGCATTGCTCCCAATTGAGATGCAATTTCCCCCAATGTCAATTCCATGAAAATCGGAATCCTTCCCGGTCCTTCACCTAGTCACTCTAGATTTGTCAATCAACGACCATTATCGTAGATTCTATAGCGAAAAAACTCAAGCTCGGATTACCGCCACCGACATATACTACACGCCGGCTAAACGCACTGGTTCGTGCCTAAAAATACTTTACCAAACAATCCCGACTAGATGTGAGGTTTTGTCCCTTACCCTCTCCGAAAAACAACGAGTAAAACACGCCTGGGTAAACGCTCTACTTGCTGGCGAACTAGATGAAGCACGGTCTATTTCTAAGCGAGTAATTAAAGACGGATTCAAAATGTATTTGACTCGGGACATTGAGGTCGGAAAAGACTACCTTAAATCGATGTACGCTGCGATGGAGACCAAGAGATTTGGTGCGATTGCATCCTCACAAGCCAATTACTTAAAATCGCACAAACTCGATGTGAGTTTCAACGACCGTAGGTCCGTTCATTATCCTGCTTGGTTTAACTCTCCACCCAGTTCGGGAATTTCTTGTTGTGACTTTACTTCAGTTGCCACGGAATTCGAATGCCAAGGATTGGAATTAGACATGCCGCTTATTTGCTGGGCTCGTGACCTGCTATGGAATGGCACTCAGTGGAACCATAGCGGTCGGACGTCCGTTGGAATACAGGATCCAAGACAATTGACGCTTAATGCATATCGTGTACTGCTAACTCGTGGTAAAGACGGTTTTGTAATATTCCTTCCGAACCATACGTTAGCTAAAACCACGTACAGCATCCTAAAACGTGCCGGGGTTCAAGACATTCCCTCGATTGCCAAACAACTGTGATCGCATTCAGATCTAGAGTCTTTTCAACATGACTTCACTTTCGCCCAATTAAAAATAACCTGGATCTTTTTTTGGGACTACTAATCAAAGTAATCTACTAAATCCTGTGGGTTCTGTTTGTAGTATTCAACAAGATGTTCATAAGCATGTTCCTTCAGACTATCAATAGACATACCTTGTACCTGATCCTCTACAAAGGACTCCAATTCATGTTCTTCAATTTCAATATTTTCTGTTATTTTAATTTTAGTCATTCTTTCTCCTGACGGTTGGATGGTTGGCTTTATTGACTTTTGTCACCGGTTGCCAGATAAACGTCCATTTAGGTTTATCACGGCCTGTGGCAATTGTGATAGGGTCATAGGGTGGCACGCTGGAAACAACTATTTGCCAGTCCAGTTTGACGAGCTGCGTTACTGAATCCATAAACGAAAGACGTCATTGGATATGATAAACACCATAAAGCCTAATAACGCAAACAAGAAGATCATCGACAGCGATCCCTGAATTCGATCGCTGACTGGTTTTCGACGTATCAACTCAATTGTTAGAAAAACAAAATGCCCACCATCGAGGATGGGAATGGGCAGAAAGTTGATGATTGCCAAGTTTGCGCTGAGCATGGTTAGAAACAACAGTAATCGAGTGACATCAACAGCCGCTTCATCCTTGGCAACTTTGATGATCATCACAGGACCACCAAGGTCGGAAATAGAAGCTTTGCCTCCGGCGATCCAACCAATGGTTTGACCAACACGACTCATATCTTGCCCAGTACGGTGGATCCCCAACTGAAAGGCTTCACCCCACCCGCTCGCTTGATGCACTCTTTCCAATGGAGCAAACATAATTCCGCGTTCCCAACTAAAGTTCTCGGTGGAATCTTGCCACTCTGGAATCACGGCGATTTGTTGATCCGAGTGGTCACGGGAAAAGTTTAGCTGAAGGTTAAACCCAGGCAGGCTGGCTTGACCGGTTTGATGAATATAAAACCAACTCAGATAATCTCCCAGACGTTGCTTTTGCAGCTTGCGGGCGTCGACTTTCTCCTTATTGGCTGGCGTCTTCACTAACTGCACAGAGTCCAATCGGTCACCCGGTTGCACACCATCGAGTTCACTTGTGGCGACAATATTATCGCACCGATAAGCAACTCCCAACCCTTGCAAACACCCCGTTGAATAAGGGGCTGCCGGTGTCAGGAAATGAGACACAGGTAACGATTCGACGGTGATTTCTTGAGTACTCTGTTTTTGCCCGCCACTGCTACGTAACACCTGAAAAACAACGCGTTCTCCTGTTAAATTTGCCATCCACTGGGGCAACGTCACTGGGTCTCCGACAGGTTCTCCATTTACAGTCTGAATGACATCCCCTTTTAAGAATCCCGCCTGTTCGCCAACGCTACCGGATATGACTCCGACAACCGGCCCCATACCGAAGCTGACATGAGGGTGTTTCAAGGCGACCGGTGGTAGCGAAACTTGCAATTGCTTGCCTGCTCGCATCACAGTCAACGTCAGGGTCTTAGTCGGATCAGCGGCAATTAGTTCCGTAGCATGCCAACCTAACAATTCAGGGTTAGGGCCGTGTTTGTCGCGTTGTATCGGCACACCGTCAACCGCAATAATCTGGTCACCAATTTGTAATTGCTCAGCGGACTCTGCCGATGCAACTGTAGCATTGGAGGCGGCAATGATGCCGATAGTCACCTGTTTTGAATCTGATCCCGACTGTACCGGTTGCACCTTGTTGATACTCTCAATGCCGTCACGATTGACAACTCGAAACGGAATACCTGCTGTATCATCCATCCCGCCACCGATGACTGCATATCGCAAGTCCCAGGTGAATCGGTAAAAGTGACTAGCAACATCGGACTCGGAAAAACCAACTAGATCATAACCAGGTTGCCATCCCGCGAGCCAAGCGTTTGACCCATAACTTACACGTCCAACCGAAGCGGGTTGGATCGGCGTACCTATTTTATAGGCAACCGCTGCCATGATCACGCCAAAGATCAAGTTCATGATCACGCCGGCGGAAATAATCGCCATGCGCTGCGGTACGGTCTTAGCTGGATAACTCTGCGGGTCTAACTCGTCTTTAGTTGCGCCCTCACTGTCACTACCGTCCTGCCGAATTCGCGCAGCCTCTGCCTCTGCATTGGCCGGATTATCATCTTGGCCAAGCATTTTCACATATCCGCCTAAGGGAATGATCCCGATTCCATATTCAGTTCCACGCCATTGGAACTTAACGATGGAAGCGGGCAGTCTTAGCGGGCCAATCTTAATGGGAACATCAAAACCAACATAGAACTTTTCGACTTTCACGCCGCAGGCCTTCGCCACTAAAAAGTGACCTAATTCATGGACGAAAATCACAAAACCAAGTCCTGCTAAGACTTTTCCAATATTAATAGCTCCGGAGAAAAACTCTCCGGTAGAAAATGCAATTAAGCTTTCCAACATTCCAACTCCTCTCGAGCCCATGTATCTATTGTTAGCAACTGATCCAAACTTGGTGTTGGATCAAAATCGTGATGTTCCAACACAGCTCGACAGGCAGGAACGATTTCGGTGAATTGTAAGGTGCCTGCTAGGAATCTAGCAACCGCGGCTTCATTTGCCGCATTCAGCACAGCTCCGCAAGTACCTCCACGACCAGCGACCTCGCGTCCTAGCAACAAAGCTGGAAAGCGCTCGTAGTCTGGTGGAAAAAACTCACAGTTAAACGGTACCGTAAAATCCAGTTTTGCGGCAGGACCCTGCCACCGATTCGGATAGGATAATGCGTATTGAATTGGCAGCTTCATATCGGCCACGCCCATTTGTGCGAGTACGCTGCCATCCACGAACTCAACGAGCGAGTGCACGATCGACTGCGGGTGTACCACGACATCTATTTGGTCCACCGGTAGGTCAAACAACCAGCGTGCTTCAATGATCTCTAAGGCTTTATTCATCATTGTCGCAGAATCAACCGTAATTTTAGGTCCCATGTCCCACGTCGGATGGGCCAATGCGTCTTGTACGCTTACGCTTGCGAGTTGTTCGCTCGAATAATCACGGAACGGCCCACCACTGGCCGTTAATATCAGCCGTGAGACTTCCTCGCCGCGCCCGCTCTGTAATGCCTGAAAAATCGCGCTATGTTCACTATCGACAGGTATGATCGGAGCGTTACAATCACGCGACAACTCCATCACAGGGGCGCCCGCCATCACCAATGTTTCTTTGTTTGCCAGAGCGACTGTTTTACCCGCTTGCAATGCCGCCCAAGTACCACGCAATCCCGCGCTGCCAACAATCCCGGTGACGACAACGTCAACTTCTTCTCGAGAAACCAATGATTCAATCGCGGCTGGGCCAACACCAAGTTCGACCCCATCAGACAGAACACTCCGGTCAAACAACTCCGCGCGCTTTGCGTCCGTAACCACGACATGTGAACATTGACATTGCTGCGCCTGCTGCTGCAGCAACTCAACATTAGTATGGCCGGTTAGCCCAACCACTCGCAAGTGATCTGAGCAACCTGCGATGACATCTAGTGTGCTACAACCAATGCTGCCTGTGGCGCCCAGCACGACAACATTTTTGGGCTGTGGTTTCATGTCTGTCATAGAGCAGCAATTCATTGGATAGCTAAATGGAAAGTGCGATTCCCTGACAGTTGATTCTAAGTCGCCCCCTGCAACATCGCAATACTACGGCCGTTCGTGGTGCCAATGGGTGTTAATTTGTGGTTCTAATTCGGGGTCCTAGTTCCTCAACCGTCGGCAATGACATCTGCGCACCGGCACGTGTTACGCTGATACTTGCGCCCACTACAGCAACCTCGACTGCTTGTGACAATGACTGCCCGCGCGCCAATTCCGCGGCCAGTAATCCGTTAAAACAATCTCCGGCAGCCGTCGTATCAGTAACGTGTACCTGCGGCGGTGACACCGCCCAAGGACCATCACTTTCAATGCTATCAATACGGGGCACAACCACCACGCCTTGAGAACCGAGCGTCACAATAACCGTGGTGACACCAAATTCCTGCAAACGCCTCCCAGCCTCCACTGCGCTGGCAAATCCAGTAACTTCAATTCCCGACAATATCCTAGCCTCATGCTCGTTGGGCGTCAGAATATCAACATCCGCTAGGAAAGCGGCATCTCGGAAGTCCTGCAGCGCTGGCGCGGGATTGAAAATGACCAATCCCCCATGCTGCACGGTCCGCCCGATAACCGCGCGAATTGTCGCTAGTGGTATTTCCGCGGAAAGCAGCACAACGCTTGCTTGCTCAAACACTTGCTTGTCCACAGCCTCAACCGATTCACTAGAAAGTCGTTCGTTAGCACCCCCTGCCACACAGATCATATTCTCGCCCTGGTCGTCAACCATGATCGCGGCAACACCGGTGGCTGCATCGGCAACTTGCTGAATTAATGCAACACTCAACCGAGATTCCAGTTTGAACGATTCCATGATCGATGTTGCATAACCGTCACCGCCGATAGCAGCGAATAGTTTCACCGGCACAGTGCTCCCGCGGGCAGCAGCCACCGCTTGGTTGGCACCTTTGCCACCATTGATTTGACAAAAACTGCCACCGATCACAGTTTCCCCGGGGCTCGGCAGTCGACTGGTTTGAAAAACCAAGTCCATATTAATAGAACCAACCACCAACAGTTCACCGGGTTGTTGTACCGCATTCATCGATATGTAAAATCCTACGTTGTTGAAATGGTTAGAATGTTAATGCGGTAACATTTGAGAGCAGACTGGCCCGCCTACGCTTCGCTTTCTACTGCGGTATATCATCATGGCACATCGGATTGCATTATGCGAGTATCGAAGATAACAAGCAAAAATATTTCTATGTCTTGGCGCGCAATTGATTGAAAGCTACGCCATTGTGCGTTACGCTAGAAGGAACTTTAAAGATTGCATTTTATATCTACACTTATTTATGAGATTTCCCAAGGAGCATTTGGATGGCTAAGCGACAACAAAGACGAGAATTCCTCAAAGTAACTGCAGCAGCGAGCGCCGGATTCTGGGTCGCCGGTGGAGTTCCCGTTAAAGCCAGCACCTCGGCGAACGAAGTTATCCGCTGGGCCTGTGTCGGCGTTGGTGGTAAGGGATCGAGTGACTCAAATGATGCTGCCCGCCACGGTGACATTGTTGGTATCTGTGATATTGATGATGGCAACCTTTCCAAAGCCTCGGACAAATGGCCTAAAGCACTAAAGTTCTACGATTACCGCAAGATGATCGAAAAACTTGGCGACAACGTTGATGCCATTACCGTCAGCACGCCAGATCATAACCACGCACCAGCTGCTGCTCTTTCACTTAAAGCAGGTAACCACACCTTCACACAAAAACCACTAACCCATACTATCGAAGAAGCGCGGCATTTAGCCACTCTTGCCAAAGAAACTGGCGTGCAAACTCAAATGGGTAATCAGGGTACCGCTTCGAGCACCCTGCGTCGCAGTGCTGCCTTGCTTAAAGCGGGCATTGTCGGCAAAGTTTCTGAAGTCCATGTCTGGACCAACCGACCGGTATGGCCTCAAGGTGGCGGTCGTCCAACGGACACGCCTGAGGTTCCAGCACATATTCACTGGAATGAGTTCCTCGGCCCCGCAAAACACCGCCCCTACCACCCATCATATACTCCGTTCAAATGGCGTGGTTGGTGGGATTTCGGCACCGGTGCATTAGGCGACATGGCATGCCATACACTTAACATGCCATTTATGGGTCTCGACTTGTTCGACCCTACTAGCGTTGTCGCTGAGACCGAAGGCCACAATAAAGAAACGTATCCGTCCAAATGTAAAATCGTATTTGAATTCCCAGAATATAACGGACGTGCTGCGGTGACGCTGCATTGGTACGATGGTGGCTTCAAGCCTCCTCGCTCGCTGTTCCCAACCCGTACGCAATTTGTCGATAGCAATGGCAAACCGCTCGCGGCCGACAACCAGAAATATGCTCGGCTGCTCAATACCGGAACGCTTGTGGTTGGCGACAAGGGTTCGATGCTGTCGCCTGGCGACTACGGTCACGATACGCGGACGACTGGTATTTTTGCCAACGACGAGTACACGTTGCTCGGCAATATTAAACAAGAAGTTGAATACCCAGAATCACCTGGACACTTCACCGAATTGGCAAATGCCATCAAGGGTGGACCTGCTCCAGTTTCTAGTTTCCAAACGTATTCAGGTCGCCTTACCGAGACGATTCTTTTAGGTAACCTCGCCGTTTACGCCAATGGCAAAAAGATTCAATGGGATGCTAAGAACATGGTGCCAACCAATGCCCCTGAAGTCGCCCATATTGTGCGGAAAGAATACCATAACGGGTACGAAATCTAGTTCGGACCTGGTATTAAATTAGTCAATAAAACACCGGAGGTGGAAAGGTTGTATTTTCTGCCGTCGGTGTTTTTCGTGAAGAGTCAGGTTGCCACAATAGCAAGTCAACGAAACAGGAATAAAAACGCATGTCAAGAATATTGATGCCCATCGGCGATGCAACCGAAGCGCTCGATACCTTTTATCCGTTTTTCCGTCTCAAAGAGGCCGGATACGAGGTCGTCGTCGCGGCTCCCGAGGCCAGGTTAATTCATACCGTATTGCATGAGATCCCACCAGATTCAAGTATCCCTTGGGACATCACTCAAGAACGCCCTGGCTACTTCATTCAAGCTGACATTGCTTTTCGGGACTTGCACGCCGACGATTATGCTGGAGTGTTCATCTCAGGCGGTCGTGCACCAGAATATATTCGATATGATCAAGACTTAAATCGAGTGATCCATGAAATGAATGCCGCCGGAAAACCAATCGCCAGTGTCTGTCACGGGGTTGAGATTCTAACCTCGGCCGGAATCCTGCAAGACCGGAAAGTCACGACCGTGGCAAAATGTGCTATGGATGCTGAGCAGGGGGGCGGAATCTATGTCGATCAAGAAACAGTCGTGGACGGCAATTTAGTCTCCGCGCGGACGTGGCACGACAATGCCCCTTTAATGAAAACGTTCTTAGAAATGCTTGCCTCAGCCGATGCTTAAACGCCGGCACGCGCTTTGCGAATCACAATGCTATATCGCTGGAAATTACATATTTCAAATTTCAATCAACATTTGAATCAAGAAAAGAGATGACATCAACATGCGATTTATAATGATCGGCGGCTTTCTCGGTGCGGGTAAAACCACAACTATTGGTAAGCTTGCTCAGCTATACCAGCAAGCCGGTTTGCAGGTTGGGATTGTTACAAATGACCAAGCGACTGATCTAGTAGATACGCACACGTTGCGTAACCAAGGTTTTTCTGTCGGCGAAGTTGCCGGTGCGTGCTTTTGCTGTAACTTTGACGAATTAACAGCGACGGTCGAACAACTCCAGTCCGACCAACAACCCGACATCATCTTGGCTGAGCCTGTGGGCAGTTGTACAGACCTCGTTGCCACCGTTGTGCAACCCTTGATAAAATTTCATAACAACATTTTTGACGTTGCTCCCTATGGTGTCATTCTAAAACCAAGTCACGGTCAACGCATTTTAGGGGGAGATGCAAACGCTGGATTCTCGCCCGAGGCTGCGTATATCTTCAACAAGCAATTAGAAGAAGCGGATTTCCTGATCGTCAATCGAATCGATGAACTTTCGCCCGACGACATCGATAATCTCGTGGGATTGCTGGAACATAGACACCCTCATACTCCCATCATCAAACTCTCCGCAAAAACTGGCACGGGTATGCAGGCATTGGTCGACTTCCTTGACGCACAGAGTGACGCCAACGGTACGGCCACTCCAGTCGGGCAACACATATTGGAGCTAGACTATGATCGTTATGCACAGGGCGAAGCTGAATTGGGCTGGCTTAATGCTACGGTCACGCTGCAGGGCCAAGAAAAGATCGCGCTAGACGATTTACTGCTCGATATCATTGGTCGAATGCAAACCATGTTGACAGCGGAAAATGCGGAAACGGCACATCTCAAAGCAATCGGTTCTACAGAAGACTGCCATGCTACCGCAAATTTAGTTGGCAGTGACTCCGTCGTTGAGCTTTCACACGCTAGCAATGTTGAGACAGACCGTGTCACGATGATTATCAATGCTCGTGTGGCCATCGACCCCGCGGTGCTCGAACCGCTGGTCCGCGAGGCCGTCGTCGGGGCGAGCGGTGAACGTGATATGACCGCTGAGTTTGGCGAAGTTCAATGTTTCCGCCCAGGTCGCCCAGTACCAACACATCGGATTGCCGTCGTCGGAGATTAATCCCTTTCAAAGCTGGGTAAATTTGTGATAATTCGTATAAATTCGTGGTTCATTCATTGTTGACTTTTACCGCATTTGTGTCGATAACAACACAATCAACTCAATGTAGACAAAAAAGACGGTCAAATTTGGGGCTGTTTTTTGTCAATATACGGATGGGTGGCCGAGTGGTCGAAGGCGGTAGTCTTGAAAATTACTGTACGTTCACGCGTACCCTGGGTTCGAATCCCAGCCCATCCGCTTTAAAAAGCCACGTTGTGCAAAACTGCATGCGTGGTTTTTTTCTTTTTTCTAGCTTCTTTAAATGTCAAAATAGCGAATGTTCATAATCTGTGCGTTCCAGAGCTAGCAACATCAATATTGTGGCTTGATTCGCCGAACAAACCTTGTAGTGCCTTGAAATGACGACGATAACCGCAAACCATTTCTTATTATTGCAAACCTACATCCATGAATCATCCCTCGATCCACAAAACGCTGCGATCTCAGATTCTTGATATTTTTGCCGAATATCAAGAATCTGAGATCGATGGCACAACTCAAATAATAGAGTACATCGCCTTGGACGATAGCCGCTATGTCGGTCGCAGGTTTCACCATGAGAATCTAATCGCCGTCTGGTCGCACGAACAACAAACGATCACTTTGTTTGTTGACGGAAAAGAAACGGCAACAATGCCTGCGGCATGTAGTGCTGTCGTCCAAAAGCAAATAGCAGCTTAACTGCGGCTGATTCTCGCGCGTTGCATGCAATCCAAAATGTGGCTGTGGACAATTGCCAACAGTTGCTCATCTGAAAGCGACTCGATTTCGCTGACGCTTATCGGTTCTCCATATACACAACGTATGCGACGAAAGCGAATCGTGACTGTTCCTCGCGGCAAGCATTCGTGGGCTCCGATAAACCCGCAAGGAACGAGCGGGACTTTAGCTCGACGAACAAGCGTAATAAAGCCTCCCTTGAGCTGCTGCAACTCGCCATTCTTGCTACGTGTGCCCTCAGGAAAGATAACGACCACACCGCCCGCCTTAAGGCTTTTCAATGTCGCCTTAATACCTACAATCCCCATGCCACCTCGGTTCAACGGAATCCCATCGACTTTCCGTAAGAACCAACCAATAAGTGGTTGCTTGAACAACGTTTTTCGGGCAAGGTAGCCGAGGTGACGTCTAGCAGCCATTCCCACAATGGGCGGGTCAAGCATGCTCTGATGATTAGCACAAACAATTGCACCACCATGCCGGGGAATATGATGTCGGCCTTGGCAATGGAAGCGAAACAACAACAATGCAACAAGACGAAGAATAAATCGCGCTGCGGCATACGTCAAATATTTACTAAACGATTTTCGTGGCCATGCATTTCGCTCCGCTGTCGTCATGCGTATTACTTCGCTAGTGTTCATGCCAAGTCGTTTTCTCGAATACGAACGAGCCGCTCGATATGCTCAACTACTTCCGCAATGTTCATCCCGTCGGTAATTACAAACAGCGCATCATCGGCTGCTTGTAAGCCACCAAGTTCCCGCGCTTCATCTTGTTCGTCACGCACGGTTTGTTGTTCTAAGATTTCTGCCAACGTCACGCTACTACCACTTGCATTGAGTTGGTCCACGCGCCGCTGTGCCCGCTCAGTCGGCGAGGCTGAAAGGTAAATTTTGCACTGCGCGTCCGGAAAAGCCAATGTCCCCTGATCGCGACCTTCGGTCACCACATTATTATCGCTAGCCAATTGCCGCTGTAGTTTCACGAGCGCTGCACGAACCTGCACGTTGTCGGCGGCTCGATGCACAGCCGCAGTAACCTCTGGGGAGCGAATGGCCTGAGTAACATCTTCCCCAGCAATAAACACTGTGTCTTGGTCGGCGTAATACTCCAGCGTCCGCCCCAGTTCTCCAATTGCGTCTTCGTTTTCCCAAACAACTCCATTTTCGTGAGCCAAGAATGCAACACAGCGATACATTGCACCGGTATCTAAGAACATATAGCCGAGTTGCTCGGCGACCATCCGTGCGACGGTACTTTTGCCTGCTCCGGCAGGTCCATCGATTGTCACAATCATGAATGAATCTCCTGCATTCTCCTGTATTCCCTTTGAATTCTGGTAACCACGCAGAGGCGAACCACTAAAACCGCAACTCAATTTGCAGCCACTCGTGACCTGTCATATCCAAAATGACTTGTCCATCTTCAACATTGCATTCACCTAATGGCGAACCGTCTAAATTTTGTTGTACAGCTGACACGACCGGACGAAAAGTCGCCAATTTTGTCCGCACACTTCGCCCGGCTGTTTCCATAATTCGTGCTTGCAAACCTACCACTGCTTCGCCCTCGAGCACTGTTTGCCAATGTGTGACAACTAAATTCCGAGCACCTAAGTGTAACAACGAACTGCTGTTATGACCGCTCGGTTCTCCTTGAGAATCAACCGCATACATTGGCCGCTGCTGAAACTGTTGGGCTGCGATCTGGGAATGGTCTAAATCCACACCAATCCCAACTTGAAACGACCGACAAGTCTCGCCACTGACGACAAGTATTGAATCTAAAAATCGTCGCCCAACTCGGCGGTGATACGGCAAGCCACCCGTTAGCAATGTCGTTTTCTTTTCCGACTCGATTTCAATGTACTCCGGCGCAACAAGTCGCTTGCTACTTGCACCATGGACTGTTCCTTGCATCCCGCGCGTCAAATTCGCTGCTTCGTCTCCCCACGCATATCGCAAACAGTAATAGGAATTCCACGGTTTATTGACTGGCTCTTGCAGAATATCCAACTCAGTCTTAATTCCTAAAACGCGGCTACCGCGCTCCACCGAAAACACCTGTTCAAAAGTCGCTAAAATTTCACCGTTGCGATGCAGTAATCGACCGGTAGTGGTAATTTCACCCCGTGTTGGGGTGGCGGCGGTGACTTGGATCGAATCCGCAGCCATCACGGAATAATTGGCGACGTCATCTGGCTCGGCTAACCGTCCAGATTTTTTTCGTACCGCTTGCCGGTATGCTAATTGCAATGACCCGCGACCATGCCGTGGGTCGGCATGAGAATTAATCGATTGAATACCCCCCGTGGTTTCATTAATTAGTACTTCAAAGAAATCATTACGCAACATCCGCTCGGCGGCCATCTCTTGCCCCGCCGTCGACTTACCGCCACTTGTTGCGACCCAAGCAAATCCCATCGCTGGCACATCGACAATCACATGCGCACGATTGCCGCTGCCCTGACCGACTGCATAGACTGGTGGAGCGACGACCGGAAGTGCGTCCAGCTGAACGTTCTGCAGATCCACTCGCCGCACATGGCTGCTGGGGTTCATGACCAACAAACCTGACTCGCCACCGTCACCGCGCTGCAAGCCTTGTGAAAACGTATCCATGCTATGCTCCGCCGGCTGACCATCGTCGGGGGCAAGGTCTGCTGAAGAACTGTCGTTGCCTAGTAGTTCATTTAGTAAAGCCGCATTGGTGAGCGCATCCGAGTTGTTGTGAGATTTCCATTTCTCAACCACACTGGAAATCGGATCTGCCTGCCCACTTGCCATCGCTTGCTCAAGCGATGGTGACCGATATTGGTCTGCAGTGAATCGTTCACTCACCCCTGGCAGGTCCGTCTCCGTAAAGTACTCGCTCAATGTGACAAATTTCCCCAAGGCATTTGTATATTTAGCCGCTCGTTTGATGTCGGCATACCAAGGTGTCGTGGCGTTGGGCCAATGAGCTAGACAGAGGGTCGCTACGTGATCCATATCCATTGTCTCACCTAGTTTTGCCGCAAGTGTGAGAAACGTTTCGTGTTTGTTAGCGTTTAGTGGCACTCTCGCAATTGCGTCGACACTACTACCATCCACTCCCTCCCAGCGGGCTTTAGCTTGTTGCCCTTCAGGATAGGTTCCGGCATCTAGTAAAACGTGAAATGCTGCCTCGTAGCCGAGACGTGAGAGCCACTGCGGATGATTCGGTGTCAATCCAAATTGACGCCGCCCATAAATCGTTGGCTTGATGTGCAAATATTTTTCGTATTCTTGTTGTCCTTGCAATAAAGTTGCTAACACCGCTTCGGCAGGCAATAACGTATTGTCGGGATTTCCATACTCGCAGCCCATAACGGTTAGGCTGGAATCGGCCACACGCTCGACAATCCGCTGCCCACCGTTTGGGTTCTCGGTGAATAGCTGCTCTAACAATTCTGGAGCAAGCAGTAAATTACTAGGGACTTGGCCGACCATATCGCTAGTCAGCATGTCGCCCATCGTCGTTGCTGCAATCATCGTGACGTCGATCAGGTAGGCATCCACTGAATAATAGTGATCCCGTTCGGACGAAAGCAAATCGAATGCCGCTTGAATTTTTTCGACAGCCGCAGCGTCATCTTGCTCTACAGCGAAACGAGCGGCTTCGCAAACAAGATTCTCAAAGTGAATTTCATCCAAATTACTGGCATATCGCATTTGCCGCGTTAGCAACTCGATCTGTAGATAGCAATAACCGAGTGCTAAAAAGTCGGCGATGATGTCTGAGTTGATCGCAGGAACTTCACAATCGGCTAATGCCGCAGAGATAACTTCTTCACGACACGTCTGGCTTTCGATGACCGTCGCTCCCGCATCACGGGCTCGTTGCAGGTAACCCGTGGCTAAGTCATCCGCAGAGACTGTCGGTACGACTAACAAGACGTCCAATAGTGTTTCCGGTGGATCGTCAGCGCGGTGCCACTTAATAATGCTACCGCTGCTCGCAATTAGTAACGGATGCCACAACCCAGTCCAACTTGCCAATAGACTCGCAGCATCGTCACCCGTGTGGTGCGTTGGGAAATCTTCAAGACTATGGCAAGGCAGTAAAATAGCAAGTTCTTTATAAATCATGGAGATATCTTGAATATGGTTGGGAGGAGAATGATTACTGTGGATTGGGTGGGTGATTTATTTCAATGCCCGATCAGGACATTGCGACTCTATATTCGTTGACCTAACGCCGCCGCGCGGTGTTAATATGACCGAGTTCAAACAGAGACTAACGCTGCAAAAATGTCTCAATCTGCAGTGTTTTTTATTTTAAACAGTCGCTGCCATGAATTTATCTGTTGTAACATCCATTATTACGGATCAAAATGATGTCTACTACCCTCAATAAAGACCAATAGTTTCGCAGCGACAACGTTGACATTACGGTTCTATGTTAACTAACATTAGTAGATAGGGATATTAGGAACATAGAAGGCTTTGCCAATCTAAAGTCATGTGTGGGAATCATTCATCATTCTTTTCTCCTCCATTATGACACTGGCAATTACTGATCTGGACACCAGCGATTCCTTAGATAGTCAAGAAACCCAAGTGAGATGAAAAGAGCCTTTGATATGCTCTTTGATGTCATAGGATAGAGTAATTCGAAGATGAATGATATTTTTGTGTTTTGCATTTTTGTCGAGTAGATGAAGTTTCGTTGAGAAGCAACAGAGATGGTAAAAGAAATGGAAGTTTAGCCCTGAAAAAGACCGATAGATAACGATAAGGTACGTTCTTTGTGGTCAATATACCCGCGAAGAAACATTGCGGAATTACCAGTTAAAATATAAACACGGCACAATACAAAACGTTACATAGTTCACAGTTCATTTTTTAACCACAATGAACCATTGAAAGGGTCATAATGGCCAACACGAACAATCCAGGGGCATGGGGAATCGATATCGGACAGTGTGCACTAAAAGCACTGCGCTGTGAAATTCAAGATGGTGAGCTTGTCGCCACTCAGGTCGACTACATCGAATACCCGAAGATCCTTAGCCAACCCGACGCCAATCCCCAATCTTTAATCGCCGAAGCGCTAAATCAGTTTATCGAACGAAATGACATCGAAGATGACAAAGTCGCTGTAGCTGTTCCGGGCCAATCCGGTTTAGCTAAGTTCTTTAAGCCACCGCCGATTGAGCTCAAAAAACTTCGAGACGTTGTCGAGTTTGAAGCGAAGCAGCAAATTCCATTTGATTTAAACGAAGTTGTTTGGGACTACCAACGGATGGGTGGTGGAGTCGAACATGAAGGCTTGATCACAGAGACCGAAGTTGGTTTGTTTGCAATGAAGCGCGATCAGGTCATCCACGAAATGCTGCCGTTTGACAACGCGAACATCACCCTAGATGTCATGCAACTTGCGCCGATGGCAATCTATAACTGTATCACCTACGATCTACTCGACAATTGTCCAGACCCAGATGTCTTCGACCCCGACTCTCCGCCACCGAGCTACATGGTACTGGCTATAGGTACCGAGACGACGGACATGGTCATTACCAACGGATTCCGCGTCTGGCATCGCAGTATTCCAATTGGCGGTAATCATTTTACGCGACAAATGACACAACAGCTGAAGCTAACATTTGCCAAGGCTGAGCATCTCAAACGAAACGCTCGTGACGCTCCAGATCCTAAGCGTGTCTTTCAAGCGATGCGGTCTGTCTATGACAACCTCGGGACGGAAGTCCAACGTTCTCTTAGGTTTTTTGAAGGCATTGATCGCAAAGCAACCATTAAGGGTGTGGTCATTACGGGTAACACCGCCAAGTTGCCGGGGCTGCAAGCGTTTATTGGTAAAAAAGTCGATGTCGCTGTTATCGAGATGAACACATTCAAACGGCTGAAGGGGTCAACCGTTACGGCTAGTCCAATGTTTAAAAACAACATGCTTTCGTTTGCTAATTGTTACGGACTCTGCCTCCAATCTCTAGGCATCGCACAACTGCAAACAAACTTGCTGCCTCGCGAAATTCTGTTTGACCGACTCGTTGATTCGAAAAAACCGTGGGTCATTTCAGCAATCGCGCTGCTACTACTCTCGTTTTCGTTCAACTACTTCATGCAATACGGAGCATGGAAGAAAGTAGCACACGACAGCACCGGAGCGAGCACTGCAACGTCCGGTCTAGACGGTTGGGAATCAAAAATCACCAAGGCGGAAAGTGTTTCATCCAAATCTAATACAAATATCAAGGACTATGAGGCGTTGCAAAAAGCCTATGAAAATCTCCAGAAATTTGGCGAACAACTCATTGGGAATTCAGACCGGCAAGTCTTGTGGATCGAATTGCTGAAAACCGTTAATTCTGTTCTGCCGCACGAACAAACCAATTGGCGCGATCCAGATCAAATTCCGTTTAGTGACCGCCCGGATTTCTATATTGAATCAATCGATAATGCTTATCTTGAAGACCTTGGCGAGTGGTGGACTAAAGTCTCGGCGAACCACGAAAAGGGACTCAGCTTCATCAAGAAAAACCGGCAAATTTGGATTGATGGAATCCAACAAAATGCCAACTTTGTCGCCAACAACAGAGAATTCGTTGAGCAGATGATTGCCCTGCAAACAACCGCTGCTCAAGAAGCCGCCGCTAACGCTGCCAACGATGGTGGAGCTGGGGGTGGTCCAGTTGGGGGTGGACCAGTTGCGGGTGGAGGTACCACAACTGCTGGCGGGTCATCCGATCCTGGTTGGGTCATTCAACTTAAAGGCTATCATTTCTTTAACAATGACCGAGAAACGGGTGACATCAGCCACGTTCACATGGCCCTACTTGAACGATTACGTCAAAGCGTTATCGACTTGCCGATCGCCGCGATTGACGATACGGAGACGAAATTCACCATGGAACAATTTACGATGGAAGAAATGGGAATAAGTCGCATTGTGCTTGTTAGCTCCCAAGAAGACGGCGAAGTGATTGTCGGCGGAGCAACCGCTGGTGGCGATCCAGGCGGAGACATGAGTGGCATGGGAGCACTAGGTGGAGAAGGTGCTGGAGAAACTTCTGAGGGAGCCGCATCCGATAACAACGGGACTACTGAAGAAGTCGTTACCTACAAAGCCAAAAAATACTCGTTCGTCGTTCAGTAGTCCCG
>Ga0208879_1002276_pt1 | contig 17155 bp, 13 predicted proteins | sample Knorr_S15_td_Bot_FD_185605 | JGI IMG/M metagenome (GOLD analysis project Ga0208879, IMG submission 185605) | Marine microbial communities from Southern Atlantic Ocean transect - Knorr_S15_td_Bottom_ad_5009_LV_A (SPAdes) (version 2) | ecosystem: Environmental > Aquatic > Marine > Oceanic | place... | reverse complement strand
TAATATTTATGTCTTTGGCGTTTACAATTTTAAGTAAAATTTCTCCTTTACCATCTACATTACGAATTAAGGTTTTATCTATATTATTGTTTGAAAACAAATCTTTAATAATATCAGCTCTATGTTGAGATAAATTAAGATTATAAGTATTACCTCCTATATCATCACAGAACCCATAAATTGATATTTTTTAAACTTCTACACTATCAATTTTTTTTATAAATAAAAGAAGTCTGTTTTCTTCTATGGTCGGTATTTTGTATTCAGACGTGTCAAAATAAACCTCGTGCTTTAATTCGTTTTGAGCGAATACAACATTATTTATTAATAAAAAAAGAAATAAAATTGTTTTCATTTAAAATGTATCGAAATCAAAGAATTTAATTTAAAAACCCGTAGTACATTTTTGGATTTTCTAAAATTTCCACAGCTTTCTTAATTTCAAGATTGTTAACAAGATAGTATTCATATAAACCTTGCCTATAGAAATAACGTGTAATAATTTCGTTTTCTAATAGTGTTTTCAACTGCTGTAGGCTATCGTCGACAGCCTTATCTTTAATCGATTTTAAGTTAGTGACAAGGGAATTATAGTTCTTGGACATATCAGTCATAAAACCTTCTTCCAAAGCCATTTTTGATACATTATCTAAAGCTTTTTCGGTTTTGGTTTCGAAGTCAAAATTATTAGATTTTAAATAGGCTTTAAAATCATTAAAATCAGAATCATTAAATTTAAATGACATTAAATCTGTTACTGTATTATTGTAATAATAATTAGTAGCATAATTAAAAATAAAATTATTGCTGATTATAGCTTTTGTAATTGATGTGGGTTTTGTCAAGGATATTTCTAAATCAGGCTTTATACCACCTCCGTCAAAAACAGAACGACCATTTTTTGTTTTAAACTCATTGTAATTTTCTTTTTTCACACGAACAGATTTTCCGTCGGCGTCACGATTCCAATAATCTAAAGCCTGAATACATCTTCCCGAGGGCGTATAATATCTTGAAATAGTTATACGAATTTGTGTTCCATAAGTTAATGGTTTTGGTTGCTGTACCAAGCCTTTGCCAAAACTTCGGGAACCAATAATCACGGCACGATCGAGGTCTTGTAAAGAACCGGAAACGATTTCGCTTGCAGAAGCACTTCCGCCATCTATCAAAACAACCAAAGGTATTTTTTCATCTAATGGATTATTTCTTGTTATATAGGTTTTGTTGTATTTCTCTATTCTAGATTTTGTAGTTACAACCAATTGACCTTTAGGAACAAACAGGTTTACTATTTTTATTGCTTCTCCTAATAAGCCACCAGGATTACCTCTTAAGTCTAAAATTATCCGTTCGGCTCCATCTATTTTTAATTCCCTTAAAGCATTTGCGATTTCAAAAGAAGCTTTGTTATTAAATTTTGTTAAAGCAATATACCCAGTTTTATCATCTACCATAGAAAAGAGAGGAACCGCATTAATTTCAACTTCTTGTCGCGTGATGGTCGCGGTTTTTACATTTCCTTGTCGTAAAAAAGTAACATTTACTTTAGATCCAGGCGAACCTCTTAATAAATCGCCAACATTTTCTTTAAAATCTTTAATGACTATATCTTCAATTTTAATAATCTCATCACCAGCTTTTAAACCTGCTTTATCGGCAGGATAATCTTTATAAGGCTCAATTATTAATAGTTTATCTTTCAGAGTTCGCACTTTCGCCCCAATGCCTATATAATCACCGGTATTATTTATTCTTGCTGCTTCTACATCTTGTTCGTTTAAAAAACGCGTGTAAGGATCTAGATCTTTAAGCATACTTTTAATTGCGGTATCCATTAAATCTCCCGGATTTGTTTCATCAACATAATTCATATTGAGTTCTTTAAACAACGTTGTGAAGATTTCTATTTGTTTGGCAATTTCAAAGAAATCACTTTTAAAAGCTGTTCCTGTAAGTAGAATTGAAATGATTAAAACAGGAATGATAATTTTCTTTTTTAGCGTATTTTTCATTGCAATGTTTTTTCTATTTTAAGACACCTTGTTCAAAAACTGCTCAAACAACAGTTTCATTTTGGTTTCAAGGGTTTTAAATTTGGGTTTATCAGTTCCAATATACAAAATCATTAACGCATATTGTGTTGTAATGTTGTTAAAATATGAGTTTTTGTTAAGCCTGTAAGTCTCTCTCATCAACCTTTTTATTCTGTTTCTGTCAACCGCTTTTTTAAAATTCCGCTTGCTTACAGACACGCTTATTTTTATATTTGCGCCATATTTAAAAGATGTTTGAAGATACATTAGACGCAACGGAAAAGCAGTAACCGAACTACCTTCTAAAAACAGTTGTTCAATTTTTTTTTGCTTTTTAGTTTTTCCAACTTTTTAAAGGTATAATCCATAAGATTGCTGAATGTATTTAGATGTTATTACCAAACAACAACATATTAAGCATATTTTTTGTTTAAAACTAATAACCAGAATTATTATATTTATTAACATCAGCCATTTTATTTTCAGGATCTATAGTAATTAATTTAATATCGCTTTTAGACCTGTTAATTGTAAATTCGTAAAAAGAATGCGCCCAAGCCCAATCTTTTAAAACTGTTCTTGGAGTAGTGCTAGGTTTTTCGCCACGCATCATTTGCAAAGGAATATAAAATTGTTCTTTTGTTCCATCAGTATATTCAACTTCAATGTCGATAGGCATTGGCATAAGCCCAATACGCTCTAAATACACGATGGATTCCCCGTCTTTTTCTATAATTCTCCGAACTCCATAGTCTATTGTATTTGTAGTTTGTGTAAAATCCATTAAATACCAATCCAATTCTAAACCAGACACTTTTTCGGCAGAACGAATAAAATCATTTGGTGTTGGATGCTTAAAATGAAAGTCATCATAATACTTTTTCAGTGTTTGTTTTAAATTGTCTTCACTAATTACATAACCTAATTGTGTCAAAAACACGGAACCCTTACTATATGCTGAAGTGCCATAAGAGCTATTAAATTCATAACGATCAGCATGAGTTATCATCGGCTGTTCTTTTCCTGACAACGCCATTTTAATATAGCTTTTATATGCTCTTTCAGTTGGATGTGAGTTGTTTCGACTCATAATATCATTCATAGCCAAAGCACTGATATAACTTGTAAATCCCTCATCCATCCACTCGTGTTTTGCCTCATTGGTAGCCAACAAAAACTGAAACCATGTATGCGCCATTTCGTGTGCAGTAACACCAATAAGACTCCCCAAACTACGATTACCAGTAATAAGTGTACACATAGCATATTCCATACCACCATCACCTCCTTGAATTACAGAATATTGCTTATAAGGATACTTGCCAATATGTTTACTGTAATATTGCATCAGCTCTACGGTTTTAGACTGTAGATCTTTCCAGTTTTCTTTTATTTCCAGATTGGTTTTATAGAAAAAATGAAGCATAGGACCATTGGGAACTTGTAGCTTGTCATGTATATAATCAGTATCAGCAGCCCAAGTAAAATCATGAACATTAGGTGCAAAAAAATGCCAGATTAATTTATCTACTTTTGTTTGTTTTACTTTTTTGGCTTCATAACCATGACCAATTTTATTTGGGTTCTGTAAGTAACCAGTACCACCTATAGTGTAATCTTTATCGATAGTGATTTTCACATCAAAATCTCCCCAAACACCATAAAATTCGCGTGCAATGTAAGGGTCGGCATGCCAACCTTCAAAATCATACTCAGCCATTTTAGGATACCATTGCGTCATAGAGAGCGCAATACCTTCTTTATTGTTTCTGCCAGAACGACGAATTTGTACAGGAACTTGAGCCTCAAAATCCATGGTAAATGTTACAGAAGTTCCGGGTTGTATAGGCTTGTTTAAAGTAACTTCCAGAATAGTTCCAACAGTTTCGTAACTAATCACTTTTCCATCTTGCAATAAAGAATTCACTTTTATATAGCCAATTTCGTTAGGTTTTAGGTTGCTTATTCTGTCTTTAACACGTCTGTCCGGATCTAAAATTGTGCGAGATCGAATATCCATTTCGCTTCCTGGCTGAAACGCATTAAAGTATAAATGATAAAAAACCCTGTTTAGAGCATCAGGAGAATTATTGGTATATACAAGAACTTGTTTTCCTTTGTATTGATATGTTTCAACATTCATATCTATTTCCATTTGATAATTAACGTGTTGTTGCCAATATGTTGAAATAGGTTTATCAGGAGTTTTATTGACACCTCCTTTGTTTGATTGTCCATAAGAAAAGAAAACTGTAAGGCTTATAATTAGCAATTGTTTCATAATTTATTTGTATAGTTATTGTAGATTAAAAAAGTTCGTTACAACGATATATTTCTTTAAGCCGAACCCCTTTTTCGGTATGTTGAACGGTTATAATTTCATTGTGTGCGTCGTGTTCTAAAAACAAATAAAAATTGTTATCAGCAGCCAAATTTAGAAATTTTTTCTTTTCATCAAGTGTTAATAAAGGTCTGGTGTCATAACCCATTATAAATGGAATTGGTAAATGCCCTACGGTTGGGAGTAAATCTGCCATAAAACAGATTGTTTTCTCTTTATAATTAATCATAGGAATCATTTGCTTATCGGTATGTCCATTAGCAAAGAAAATACTGAAACCTAATTCCGATTCTTTTAATGTATTTCCATTTGGGATGGAAATAAATTTAAGTCGCCCACTTTCTTCCATCGGTAAAATATTTTCCTTTAAGAATGATGCTTTTTCACGATTGTTTGGTTTGGTTGCCCAATTCCAATGCTCTTGATTGCTCCAAAAATGTGCATTTTTAAAAGCGGTTTCGTATCCTGTTCTGTCTTTATTCCATTCGACACTTCCGCCACAATGATCAAAATGAAGGTGTGTTAAAAACACATCTGTAATATCGTCCTGATGAAAACCATATTTTTTTAGAGAATTATCTATAGTATCATTTCCCCAAAGGGAATAATAGCCAAAAAATTTATCGCTTTGCTTGTTTCCCATTCCGGTATCTATTAAAATCAAACGATTCCCGTTTTCAATTAACAAACAACGCGCTGCAATATCTATCATGTTATTGCCATCTGCAGGATTAGTTTTATTCCATAACGGTTTGGGGATTACACCAAACATTGCCCCTCCATCTAATTTAAAATTTCCTGCATTTATAGGATATAGTTTCATAAGTTTTGCAAAGTAATAAAAAGGGAGTAATTACGTAATAGCATTGGGAGTTTATTAAGACTCTAGCTTAAACCTAACATTTTCTACACTTTCTTTTGTTCCTACCAAAGTCACAATATCTCCAAGCCGTAATCTGGTATATCCATGTGAAATAATAACCTGACCCTTACGAACCACAGAGAGTACAATTACATCCGTTGGAAATCTCAAATCGCGCAAAGTCATACCATGAATATCTTTATTTCTAATTTCAACATCAATAGAATCTTGTGAAGTATCAAGACCCAGTAAAATAGAAGTTACGTTAGGAGACCTTACAAAATGATCTAATAGATTAATCATTGCAGATGAAGGGTCCATAACACGAACACCAAGAGCGTTAAATTTTTTCAAAAAAAAGCGCGACCCATTGTAACGAACTATAATATTCTTTGTTCCTATATGTTCGTAAACGAGTTCAGAAATTTCCAGATTTTCTTTATCAGACATTAAACATACTATAGCATCTGCATTTTCTAAGTGCAAATTTTTAAAAGAGTTTAACGAAATATCACCTATTGAAACTACTTTAAATTCGTTATTGTTTTCTACTACATTTTCAGATACAGATACAACTTTTGGGCTCCATCCATGTTGTTTTAAAGACATAGCGAGTGCAATAGATTGGCTTTCTAAGCCAAAGATTACAGCATCTTTTATACCGTCAAAATCCGGAGTTTTGTGTTTTAAATGGCTTTCTCCAACAAAATTAATTGCCATTTTAAACAATGGAGGTCCTACCAATTGGTTAATTACAATAATAGCAATAATAATCGTTTGAAATTCGTAACCCCAACCAGGAAACTCAGCAGCAATTAATGTTGTTAAACCCAACGCAACTCCAGCTTGAGTTATATAGGGCATCCACGAAATAAACGTATATTTTTTATTATCTTTTGCCAAACCAACACCTAAAACACCTCCAAGAACTATTGTTAAAAGGCGAAGAGCAAAAAGAGCAATAGCAATTCCAAATACTTGAACTAAAGTTTGTAGAGAAACAGAAGCTCCTGTAAGTATAAAGAAAACAATATAGATTATTGGACTTATTTCCTCAAGAAGTTCAACAAATTCTATTCTGTTTTTGCTGTAATTGGTTATGTAAAAACTTCCAATTATACATATTAAAAGGGGTTCTAATATAATCTCATGTTGTAAAATACTCTCGGTATTTCCTTTTACAAAAGCAGCAAATAAATATACTGCATATCCTAATAATGTAATAAAGACAGCTTTTAAGTGATTATTAATTTTAAATGACAAAGGAATTTGAAGAATCTTACCGAGTAAAATTCCAAACCCAAACGAAAGCACTAATTCAATAATCAAAAAGAATAAAAAAGAAAACCCTAACGCTTCTCCTTTAATTATTGCTTTGGCAATAGCAAAACAAATAGCAAATAGAATAATCACTAAAACATCTATTACTACAGTAACTCCCAAGGCAGTTTTAGTAAAAGGACCATTGGCGCGTAATTCGTTTATTACTGCAATAGCCGAAGAAGGAGAACGTGCAACGAATATAATTCCAAATAAAACAGATATAATAACCTTTACATTTGCAGGCATTTCTGCCATAAATGGTATATAAGATGTAGCGTAGTAAATAACACAAGAGCTTAACAACAAGGTAATAACGAGCTGAGCAACAGTCATCCATTTAATACTGTTGATACGACTGCGGAGTTCATTAAGGTATAGTTCAGCTCCCGCTGAAAAAGCAATAATCGCTAAAGCGATATCGTTTAAAAAGTTTAGTCTTGGAAGGGATTCTGAAGGAATAAATTCTAGAACAGAAGAACCTGCAATGATTCCTGTTATTATTAATCCAGTTATTAACGGAAACTTTATTTTTTGAAAAACCTTCGCTATTTCGTGACCTGCAATAGCCACAATAGCAAAACCAACTAAAAGAATAACAAACTCTATATCCATAAAAGGAAATTGTTTTTATGCTTTAAATATATAAAACCATTTTTGGCGGCACAACATTAATCCGAGATAAAGAAGAAATATCTGCACTAATGCTATTGTATAAATGAGTATTTTAACACAAAATTTAATCGATGTTAGAGTTAGGAGGAATCATTGTTTTAGGAATATTGGCACAGTGGTTTGCCTGGAAATTAAAAATTCCCGCTATATTGCCTTTATTATTAATAGGTCTATTTGTTGGGCCCATTGCTGCTGAATTTTTATCTGAAGATGGAACCAAATGGATAGAACCTGTTTGGAACGGGAAAGAAGGACTTTTTGCAGGAGAAACACTTTTTTACTTTGTGTCTCTTTCAATTAGCATTATTCTTTTTGAAGGAGGATTAACATTAAAGTTAAAAGAAATAAGAAATGTTGGGCACGTTGTTATTACCAAACTTATAACATTAGGCTCTTTAGTTACTTTTATTGGAGCTGCGATTACCGCTCATTATGCTTTTAGCTTGAGTTGGGAAATCTCATTTTTATTTTCGGCATTAATCATAGTTACAGGGCCTACAGTTATTACACCGATTTTACGAAACATTCCTCTTAAAAAAAACGTATCGGCGATATTAAAATGGGAAGGCATATTAATAGACCCAATTGGCGCATTGGTTGCTGTACTTGTTTTTGAATTTATAAGCGTTGGAGCAGGAGCAGAATTTACCAAAACGGCTTTAATCGATTTTGGAAAAATAGTCCTGTTTGGCTCTACATTTGGGTTTACCTTCGCTCACGCTCTTAATTTTTTTATAAATCGAAAGTGGATTCCTCATTATTTGTTAAATGTTTTTGCATTAGCTTCAGTTATAGGAGTTTTTGTTTTATCAGACAGTTTTGCACACGAATCCGGATTACTTGCTGTTGTTGTAATGGGAATGGTTTTAGGGAATTCAAAATCTGAATACCTAAAAGAACTTCTCTACTTTAAAGAATCCTTAAGCATATTGCTTATTTCCATCTTATTTATATTGCTTTCCGCAAACATCAACATGGAAGATTTATTGCTCATTTATAACTGGCAAACCGCTATTCTTTTTGCGATTGTTGTTTTTGTGTTACGACCTATTGGAGTGTTTTTAAGTACTCATAAATCAAACTTAAGATTAAATGAAAAACTGTTTATTAGTTGGGTTGGACCAAGAGGAATTGTTGCCGCAGGAATTGCATCATTATTTGGGCTGAAATTAGTAAATGATGGTATTGAAGGAGCAGAATACATCACGCCTTTAGTATTTATGATTGTACTCGGAACCGTTTTACTAAATGCAACCACAGCAAGACTTTTTGCAAGAATTGTTGGCGTTTTCCTTAAAAAAACCAATGGAATATTAATTATAGGAGCTTCAAATGTTTCACGACTAATAGCAAATTATTTAGAAAAAAACGACAGGCACGTTGTATTGATAGATAGTAACCATACCAACATTGCAAAAGCAAAAGAAGAAGGACTGGAAGCTTTTAACACCAATATTTATTCAGACGCATTAACCGATAATATTGAATTGAATGATATGGGATATTTAATGGCATTAACAGGAAGTTCAGACATTAATAAATATGCTATTAATAAATATCAAAACCAATTTGGTGAGAATGGAGCATATAGATTGGTAACTGAAGAAGAAATGCTTGACCCGACAAACAACCCAAAAGAAGCCCTGTTTTCACATACCGTTAATTTTTCCCGATTAACAAGAATAGTAAAAAAATACCCGGTTATTCATGAAATAGAAATTAATGACAAAGCCCATTTTAAGAAGCTCGTAGAGATTACCATTAATGATAAGGACAGTATTCCGTTATTTGTAAAAGATACCAATGGCGAGTTAGAAATAATATCGTCTTACAGTTTGGAAAACCCTGATATAGCTGAAGGATATCTACTGGTTTATTTGGGGAAACCTATGGAAACAGTATAAATTAAACATTTATTAAATCACAGAAAATCTTAATAGCCTTACTCCTAAATTGTTGCAATTGTAATGATTACCTTTGGAGTCATAGCAAAAATTCCCGCACCAGCATTAACAGGAGTTGGGTTCTTTATTATTGCATACTTGTTTTATTACAAGAAATAAACAACTCAAAGTTATCAATCATTAAGTTTTAAAACAGCCATAAACGCTTGCTGAGGTATTTGAACATTACCAACTTGGCGCATTCGCTTTTTCCCCTTTTTCTGTTTTTCTAGGAGTTTACGTTTTCGTGAGATATCGCCACCGTAACATTTTGCAGTTACATCTTTACGTAAAGCCTTAATAGTTTCTCTTGAAATAATTTTTGCTCCAATTGCCGCTTGTATTGGAACATCAAACTGATGGCGTGGAATTAACTGTCTAAGTTTCGAACACATTTTTTTACCGATGTTATGCGCATTATCCGCATGTATTAAAGCCGAAAGCGCATCAACAGGTTGAGAATTTAATAAAATATCTACACGAACCAATTTAGAGGTTCGCATACCAATAGGATGATAATCAAAAGAGGCATATCCTTTAGACACCGTTTTTAATCGGTCGTAAAAATCGAATACAATTTCGGCTAATGGCATATCGAAAGTTAACTCAACACGATCTGTAGTTAAATAGGTTTGGTTGGTAATAACACCACGTTTATCGATACACAACTTCATTACATTACCAACAAATTCTGCTTTGGTAATTATGGACGCCTTAATATAAGGCTCTTCAACGTGGTCTAATCCAGAAGGGTCTGGCAAATCACTTGGATTATTTACTATAATTGCTGTATCAGGATGTTTTCTGGTAAACGCATGGTATGACACGTTTGGTACTGTGGTTATTACAGTCATATTAAACTCGCGCTCTAGACGTTCTTGAATAATTTCAAGATGCAACATTCCTAAAAAGCCACAACGGAATCCAAAACCTAAAGCTGCCGAACTTTCGGGTTGAAACACTAAAGAAGCATCGTTAAGTTGTAATTTTTCCATTGAGTTACGAAGCTCTTCATAATCTTCGGGGTCTACAGGATAAATTCCAGCAAAAACCATTGGTTTTACATCTTCAAACCCTCTAACGGCATTTGTTGTTGGTGTTTTAGCATCTGTAATTGTATCTCCAACTTTTACTTCACTAGCTTCTTTAATTCCAGTAATTAAATAACCTACATCTCCTGCTTTGATTATATTTTTAGGGATTTGTTTAAGTTTAAGGGTGCCTACTTCATCAGCAAAGTATGTTTCACCTGTTGCTATAAATTTAATATGCTGCCCTTTTTTAATAGAACCGTTGAAAACCCTAAAATATGTCTCTACACCACGATACGAATTGTAAACAGAATCAAAAATTAAAGCCTGTAAAGGCTCATCAACATTTCCTTGTGGTGCTGGAATACGCTCAATAATTGCTGACAAAATTTCTTCTATTCCAAGTCCTGTTTTTGCACTTGCCGGAATCACTTCCGAAGGATCACAACCTAATAAATCAACAATATCGTCGGTTACTTCTTCGGGATTTGCGCTTGGCAAATCTACTTTATTAAGCACAGGAATAATTTCTAAATCATTTTCTAATGCTAAATATAAATTAGAAATTGTTTGCGCCTGAATACTCTGTGCTGCATCAACAATTAACAAAGCACCTTCGCAAGCGGCAATAGATCTGGAAACTTCATAAGAAAAATCGACATGACCAGGAGTATCAATTAAATTTAAAATATAATCTTCGCCTTTATAGGCGTACTCCATTTGTATGGCATGAGACTTAATAGTTATACCACGCTCTCTTTCCAAATCCATATTATCGAGAACCTGATTTTTCTTTTCGCGATCTGTAACAGACCCTGTTACCTCTAACAAGCGATCGGCAAGTGTACTTTTCCCATGGTCGATATGTGCGATAATGCAGAAATTTCTAATGTGCTTCATAAGGGTCAATTTACCTACAAAATATTTTGCAAATATAGGTCATTTATTGCGCCGATAACACTTTTATTTTTAATAAAGATTACGGTTTTCCCGTAATTAAAAGTGGAAAACAAGTAGTATATTTCGCCATAATATTTTTTGATTTGAAGCTAATTATCAAATTTATTTTTACAATTTTATTCGTGTTGTTTTCTTCATCCGTATTTGGACAACAGTATTCAATTAGCGGAGAAGTTATAGACGAACAAGGAGAGCCAATTTCTTATGCTACAGCTTTGCTTCTAAAGTCTGTGGTTAAAAGTTTAGATAATAGTTTGGGCTTTGTTGAACCAATTGGAACTATTACTGATGAAAAAGGTTTTTTTGAATTCAATGAGTTAAAAGAATGGGGCTATTCATTAAACGTAAGTTTTATTGGTTATAAAACTGAAAGTAAAACAGTTCAACTTTTTAAAAATGAAAACTTTGATATTGTATTAAAAGAAGCTGCTGAATCTTTAGGCGAAGTACAACTTACCTATAAAAAACCAACACTAAAAAAGGAAGCAGACCGATTAATATTTAATGTCGCGAATACTGCACTTATTGAAGGCACTATACTTCAAGTGTTAAAAAGCACACCATGAATTTTAGTATTAGAAAGTGGAATTACTATTAAAGGCTCTGAACCAGCTGTTTATATTAATAATAAAAAAGTACAAATTACTTCGAGAGAATTGATGCAATTGTTAGAAAGCTCTTCGGCAAATAGCATTAAATCTATTGAGGTTATTACAAATCCTTCGGCTAAATATGATGCTGACAGCGGAACTGTTGTAAATATTGTAATGAGTAAAAATTTAATTTCCGGTTATAGAGGAAGTGTATTTGCTAACTACACGCAAGGTGTTTTTCCAAGACACAATGTTGAAACAAGCCATTTCTTTAAAAATCAAAAAACAAGTTTTAATCTTAATTATAGCTATACCAATAAATGACACATCAAACTTTGAAGCAGGACTTAAGTTTTCTGCTATTAAAACGAAGAGCAATATTATCAAAATTGATATTGATGTTAATACAGGAGATGAACAAATCGATTTACAAAATTCAGATGCTTTTAACTACGACGAAAATGTTTTTGCCGCCTATTCTAATTAAAGTTCAGACACAGATAAATGGAGCATAAGCTTAGGCTTAAGAGTAGAACAAACCAATATTTAAGGCATTTCAGTTTCTAATAACCAAACAAATACTCAAGACTATTTTGAATGGTTTCCCAACGTTAGTTTACAATATAATATTTCGGATGGTTACAATATTTATGCTAATTATAAGCAAAGCATTACACGACCGAATTACACGTATTTAAATCCGTTTCAGTTTTTCTTAAACGAAAGCGCAGTAGTTGTTGGCAATCCAGATTTAGAACCTGTTTTTTTAGATCATTATGTTATAGGATCGACACTGTTTTATATTTTTACGGTTGAGGCTTACTATCAAAATTACGAAGGTAAAATTTTTGAATTTCCCATTCAGGATAATTCTACTAACATTATTTCCTATACTCCAGTAAATTTATATAAAACAGTTGAATTTGGATTTGATTTTTCAACATATTTTAATGTTAACGACGACTGGTCTATATATTTTGTAACCTCGTTTTATAATACTAAAGAAGAAACAAATTTAGGAAATGCTTCTGTAAAACAAGACCAATGGTCTAATTACAGTGTACTACAAAACGACATTGTATTTTTAAAAGATAAAAGCTTATCGGCGAACTTAACCTTAACTTGGGTAGGGAAAAATTTACAAGGACTATCTATTTCAGAAGATAGATTGGTGTCTTATTTATCGATTTCAAAAACGATTTCAAACAAAAAAGCAACGATATCACTTTTAGTAAGCGACTTGTTTAATATGCACGACTTCGATGTTACAAACCGATATTTAAATCAATTTAATAACAGAAAAATTAATACAGATGATCGTTATATAAAACTGGGCTTCCGTTACAAGTTTGGCAATACAAAGTTAAAAATTAATGAACTTAAAAAAGAATTGGAGGAATTAGAAAGGTTAAAAGAAAAAGACAATTAACTAATCCTGCCATTCGGCAATAAACAAGTTGGTGTCGCGACCACCACCATTATTTCTGTTTGAAGAAAAAATGAGTTTTTTCCCATCGTTTGAAAACACAGGAAAAGCATCAAATGTTTCGCTATGCGTAACACGTTCCAGGTTTTCCCCGTCCAAATCAATTAGGTATAAATTAAAAGGAAAACCACGTTTGGCTTCAAAGTTTGAAGAAAACAAAATTTTCTTACCATTAGGATGAAAAAACGGACTCCAATTAGCATTTCCTAAAAAAGTAAGTTGTTTTAAATCGCTGCCATCGGCATTACAAATAAAAAGTTCCATTTTAGTCGGCTGTACCAAGCCTTCAGTTAATAAATCTTTATATTCCTTTATTTCATTTTCGGTTTTTGGTCTCGAAGAGCGGAAGATAATTTTTGCCCCGTCAGGCGAAAAGAAAGCGCCGCCATCATAACCCAACTCAAAAGTAATTTGCTTTACATTGCTTCCGTCAAGATTCATGGTATATAGATCCAAATCACCATTGCGCGTGGAAGTAAATACAATTTTATCGCCTTTAGGTGATACCGTTGGCTCGGCATCGTATCCGTTTTCAAAAGTTAGCTGGTTTTCAATATTACCTTCTAAATCGGTAACAAAAATATCGTAAGCGCCATAAATTGGCCACACATATTTTCCTTCTTTACGTATGGGAATTTCTGGGCATTCATCAGCGCTTAAATGTGTTGAAGCATAAATAATATGCTTATTGTCTGGTAAAAAATAAGCACAAGTGGTTCGACCTTTTCCTGTGCTAATCATTGGCGGAGGAATACTGTCAAAAGTATCTTCAGCATTCATTAAAAACATTTGGTCGCATGACACATTCCATTTTTTATTGTTTGACTGAAAAACAATTTGTGTATCATCAAAACTCCAATACGCTTCAGCATTATCGCCACCAAAAGTTATTTGACGTAAAGATTTAAAATGAACTTCTTCAGGAAAAATTAATGAGCTTACCATTTCGGTTTTATCAGTAGTGATATCGACATTATCTTTCTCACCCGATTTACAAGACAAACTTATTGTGGCTATTAACAAAAGAACATAAAGAATTGTTTTCATTTGTATTGGAGATATATTACTTAATTTTGTGCAAACATAATACTTATAAAATGAAGAAAATATCGCTATTGGTTTTTTTTATATCGTTATTGGGATGTGAAAAAACTGATCAACCAGAAAACAAAATAAAGGAAGACGTAAGTTTTCTTGCAGGCGATAAATTAGAAGGACGTGAAACAGGAACTAAAGGCGAACAGGAAGCAGCGACTTATATCACTAAACGATTTAAAGAAATTGGCGTAGAACCTAAAGGCATCAAAGGGTTTCTTCAAGTGTTTACTTTTAAACCAAAAACAGATCCTCACCAGGAAGTTAAATATAGCACGACAAGTACAGATAGCACGATTACAGGAACAAATGTGTTAGGTTATATAGATAATAAAGCAAATAAAACGATTGTAATTGGAGCACATTACGACCATTTAGGGTTTGGCGTTGAAGGCTCTTTCTATAAAGGGGAAGAAAAAGCCATACACAATGGCGCTGATGATAACGCAAGTGGTGTTTCGGTAATGCTGAATTTAGCAAGTAAATTGAAGCAAACAAACACAAGTAATAACTATTTGTTTATAGCATTTTCCGGAGAAGAAATGGGATTGTTAGGCTCTAATTATTTCGTGAAGAACGCAACAATACCTTTAGATTCTATAAACTATATGTTAAATATGGATATGGTAGGACGCTTGAAAGCAGATAGCACTTTAGCTGTTTATGGCGTTGGGACGTCACCTGTTTTTAAGCAAGTTATTATCGACAATAATGATAAATTTAAGATTATTGAAAAGGAATCTGGAGTTGGACCTTCCGACCATACTTCTTTTTATTTAAACGATATTCCTGTATTACACTTTTTTACCGGTCAACACGAAGACTATCATAGACCAAGCGATGATTCAGAGTTATTAAATTATGAGGGCATGGAGGCTATTTCAACATATATTTTTGATATTATTACTGATCTTGATGATGATGGTGAACTGGGTTTCCAAAAAACTAAAAACGAAAGTGATGATGCGCCACGTTTTAAAGTAACACTTGGTGTTATGCCAGACTATATGTTCGACGGAAAAGGAATGCGATTAGATGGTGTAACCGAAGATAAACCAGCGCATAAAGCTGGTCTTCAAAAAGGAGATATTGTTATTAAAATAGGTGAAATAGAAATTGTTGACATGATGAGCTATATGAAAGCGTTATCTAGTTTTGAAAAAGGGAATACAGCTATTGTTAAATTTAAAAGAGAAGGAACTGCTATTGAAGCCGAAGTTACATTTTAAATAAGAAATCTGATTAAAATTGCCAACATAGAACTACCTGATTTTTCCTTGCTTCTTGCGCCTATGGAAGATGTGAGCGACCCTCCTTTTCGAGCGTTGTGTAAAGAACAAGGAGCAGATGTTGTTTACACCGAATTTATTTCCAGCGAAGGTTTAATTCGAGATGCCGCAAAAAGCACCATGAAGTTAGATATTTACGAAAAAGAGCGACCTGTTGGCATTCAAATATTTGGTGCTAATTTAGATAGTATGCTTAAATCGGTTGAGATTGTTGAAAAATCTAATCCAGACATTATTGACATTAATTTTGGTTGCCCAGTAAAAAAAGTAGTGTCTAAAGGTGCCGGAGCAGGCATTTTAAAAGATATCGATCTAATGGTATCTCTTACCGAAGCAATGGCAAAACGCACACATTTGCCAATAACCGTAAAAACACGTTTAGGTTGGGATCACGATTCTATAAAAATTGTTGAGGTTGCCGAAAGACTTCAGGATGTTGGCTGTAAAGCAATTTCTATTCATGGACGAACAAGAACGCAAATGTATAAAGGCGAAGCAGATTGGGCTCCAATTGCAGAAGTTAAAAACAATCCTCGTATGCACATTCCGGTATTTGGAAATGGTGATGTAGATTCGCCAGAAAAGGCAATGGATATGAGAGACAAATACGGTTTAGATGGCGCTATGATTGGTCGTGCAAGTATCGGCAACCCTTGGTTTTTTAAACAGGTGAAACATTTTTTTAAAACAAAGAAACATTTGCCTCCAATTACACTTGCCGAACGAGTAGATGCTGCAAAAAGACATTTACAAATGGCAATAGCATGGAAAGGAGAACGGCTTGGCGTTTTTGAAACCAGAAGGCATTATACAAATTATTTTAGAGGCATTCCGCATTTTAAAGACTATAGAATGAAAATGGTTACAAGTGACGATGCTGACGATGTATTTGCTGTTTTTGATGAAGTTTTGGAAATTTTTTCAGACTACCAATTTGTTTAGAACGTCGTAATTAATTTTTTAGATATTCTTGCAGAAGCAATTTTTGATGCTATTATTCCTAACACAGAAATCGTAACAAATACAATCACAAAATTTATTGGCTTAATTAAAACAGGATACGGTAACGATGGCGTTATCATAAACAAGGAGAATATTTTTTGAATCCATACAATAATAAAGCCTAAAAGCAAACCCAAGGTGCCACCTAAAATCGTCATTAAGCTTCCTTGAAAAAAGAATACACGCTGTATTTCTTTTACAGTTACGCCGAGATTAAATAACGTATTCAGGTTTTTCTTTTTATCGAGTATCATCATTATTATGGAGCCGATAACATTAAAAAGCGCTATAATTAACACCAAGGTAAATATTAAGTAAACAGCAAGGTTTTCAGTGTTTAACATTTTATACAAGGCATCATTAAGTTGCGCTCTATTTTTAATAATAACTGTATTGCCAAAAATATCGAATAGTTGTTGTTTAACGGTTTCAGTATCTTCAGGGTTTTTTAGCTGAAATTCGATTGCAGTTATTTGGTGTTCTTTATAGCCTAATAAATATTGAGCGGTTTCAAAATTTGCA
>Ga0208879_1002275_pt1 | contig 17161 bp, 15 predicted proteins | sample Knorr_S15_td_Bot_FD_185605 | JGI IMG/M metagenome (GOLD analysis project Ga0208879, IMG submission 185605) | Marine microbial communities from Southern Atlantic Ocean transect - Knorr_S15_td_Bottom_ad_5009_LV_A (SPAdes) (version 2) | ecosystem: Environmental > Aquatic > Marine > Oceanic | place... | reverse complement strand
TCCGGGATCTTTCTCGATACGTGAACCACAAAAACCTTCCCGCCGAGCCGTTCGCAATCATAGAGTCGCGCAAAGCCAAGCTGGGGAAAAAACAGGCTGAGATTGAGAACACCACGAAGTAAGCCAAGCCGCCGACGGGTTTCTCTCCCCGCACATCAGCCGGCGGTTCCCACGAGTCTGAGTCTTCGCTTGTCAGCTCGGCTTCCGGATGGCCGGGCTTCTGGTACTTGGCGTCTCTGGTGTCGCTGGTGTCGTAAATCTTGTTAGAGCGGGCGGTGTTCACGCTGGCGCTATGTTGCTTGTGAGTGAATAGACCACATCCATATATCAACGATTACAACCGGGAACCGTCTTTGATTGTTCATATGGGGATGGATTGCTACTCTTACCCCGATATGCTCGTTCTTCGGGTTTTAATTGCGGTCTAAAGTTTCAGATTGGAGTGGTTGGGTTTTTCGATTTAAGCTCACCTGAAATAGGTGAATTGGATTAAAGGCATTACCGAGGATATTTCCTAAATCGATTAAATGCCCAGTAAAAGGGATATTTTAACAATGACATTAAAAAATACAAATTGTGCTGGGAACGGTTGTTGGGTTCGCGTTTTCCCCAGTGAACTAGTGCAATAAAAACGCAAATATAAACGAGAAATTCGAATTGGAACGGGATTGAAACATTGGTGATTTTTGGGTTCAATGGAAAAAGCTTTTGCCGTTATGTTAATTCTGAAACGTCATATTCTAGTCTGTTTATTCCTCACTACCTGCGCCGCCCTTGGTCAGGTTGCGTTCAAGAAGGGCGAGAGGCAGATGGAAATCACCATCAATGGCGAATCGTTCGCCACCTATGTCTGGAATGACCCGGAGACAACCCGACCCCGCTAGATTGGGCCATCGAAAACGATGAAACCGAAATCGCCGACCTCCTCCGCAAACACGGCGGCACGAACAAGAGGAAATTGAAAGCTGAAGGGAAATGAAACACCTCCTAATCACAAAAATCGCAGCCGTGCTTCTGGTGGGGTGTGAGGAAAAGGACTACGCGATGAAACTGTGTCATTAATGAGGTAGCATTAAATGGCTGGCTCCGGTTTTAATTTTGACAACACTTACATCCACCTGCCGAAGGCGTTTTATACAGAGCTTTCACCGGTGCCGGTGCGCAAGCCAGAAATGGTAATATTCAATGCACCTCTCTCCACCGATATGGGTTTGGATTTTTCCGGCATAAGCACGGACGTAAAAGCTGCGCTGTTTAGCGGCAATATTATGCCGGAGGGGTCAGAGCCGCTCGCTCAGGCTTATGCTGGACATCAATTTGGCCACTTTACCATGCTGGGTGATGGGCGCGCGATTGTATGGGGCGAGCATATCACCCCTTCAGGTCAGCGCCTTGACATTCAATTCAAAGGTTCTGGTCCCACGCCTTATTCACGGGGTGCAGACGGGCGCGCCGTACTGGGACCGATGCTGCGTGAATATATCATCAGTGAAGCAATGCATGCACTGAACATCCCCACAACCCGTAGTCTTGCGGTGGTGACAAACGGAGAGAAGGTGTATCGTGAAACTGGCCTGCCGGGAGCAATCCTCACACGTATCGCCAGCTCACACATTCGTGTTGGTACGTTTGAATACGCCGCATTGCAGCAGGACAAGGGAATAATCCAAACGCTCGTCAATTACACCATCGACCGGCACTATCCGTGGATTAAGGAGGAACACAATAAGACTCTCTCGCTACTTAAAGCTGTCATCGAGAAACAGGCAGATTTGATAACCCACTGGATGCGCGTGGGCTTTATTCACGGCGTAATGAACACCGATAATATGACACTATCTGGCGAGACGATTGATTACGGACCCTGCGCTTTTATGGATGCCTACGATCCAAGGACGGTGTTTAGCTCCATCGACCATATGGGGCGCTACGCCTATGCCAACCAGCCAGACATAGCACAATGGAATCTGGCACGCCTTGCCGAGACCATGCTGCCCCTCTTGGATGACGAGATCGAAAAGGCGGCAGACACAACCGAAGAAGCCGTAAACGGTTTTGGCGTACTGTATAAAGATAAATGGCTCTCCATGATGCGTGCCAAACTTGGCCTGTTCGGCGCGCGAGCGGAGGACGAAAGTCTAATTACTGATCTGCTTGACTGGATGCAGCGAGCAGGCGCGGACTATACCAACACCTTCCGGCGTTTGACGGAAGAAAAACCACCGCAGGGCAAGCCCTATAACGATAAAACCTTCAAAGAATGGTATACTCGCTGGCAGGCGCAGCTCGCTAAAAACACGAAACCGTTGAAATCTTCCTTGTCTTTGATGCGTGCTAACAACCCGGCTGTGATCCCACGCAATCATAAAGTGGAACAGGTTCTGGACGCTGCCACGAATGGCGACCTGAAACCACTGAAAGATCTCCTAACTGCGCTGCAAGAGCCCTATAAAAATCGCTCGGATCTCAAACCCTACCAATCCCCGCCTAAGCCAGAGGAAAGAGTTTATCAAACATTCTGCGGGACATAGCCACGCTCAATAAGTGGATGAAGGACAAGGTTGGCTGGACAACCCAGAAGGGTGCCCATGAACTCCGCAAGCTGTACGGGGCTCAGGTAGCCACAGGCTACGGGCTCTATGTTGCACAGCGACTCCTCGGGCACAGTGACCCCAGCGTCACCGCAGACTACTACGCAGACCTCTGCGAGGTGCCAAAAGTGGTAGTGCGGGAGAGCTGATCAAATGCTGCTTGGGTGTAAGCAATCACTTGGGTGTGTGTCCCAACCTCACCCCCCAAGTTACACCCAAGCGGCTTTTTTCTTAGTAAAACTGGTACCCCGGGAGGGACTTGAACCCACAACCAATTGATTAAGAGTCAACTGCTCTACCATTGAGCTACCGAGGCACACCAATCGCCGACGCCGATGCGTCGAGAGCGGCGTTTTGTAGTCAGGAAACAGGCGGCGTGCAAGTTTTTTGTTGGCCGCCCTGTCAATGGAAATTGGTTTGGACGACGGGGAACCGGTGTCCATACTGCGCCGCCTTGTGAGCGGCGGTATGGAACAGTCAAACTCAGCGGCGAAACAGGGGCGAACCCTTGTAAGCCGCTACTGGTTTCTTGCGATGCTCCTGATGATGATCCCGGCGGGGCTTTGGCTGCCGGAAGGCGGCCGGGCCATCAAGGACGCCGGTTGGGTGACGCCGGTGCTGGTGGGGATGATGATGGGCATCTCCGGTTTCACGCTGGACACCGGCAAGCTGCACCGGCAGGCGGCCAACCTCGGCGCGATCTCGCTGGTGCTTTTCTCGACCTACTGCGTGGCGCCGATGGTGGCGTACGGCCTGGCGCTTTGGCTGCAACCGGCGGGCCACCCGCATTTCCTGACGGCGGTGATGATCATGGCGGCGCAGGCGAGCAGCCTCGCCTCGGCGCTGGCGCTGACCGTGCTGTCGCGCGGCAACCAGGAACTGGCGCTCATCTTCACGCTGCTGTCGAGTTCGCTGACCGTGGTGCTGACGCCGCTCGTGCTGCAGTTGAGCATCGGCGCCTCGGTCGAGATTCCGCTTGGCCAGATGATCCTCAAAATGCTGCTCGTCGTCGTGATGCCGGTGGCGCTTGGCCAAGCGCTGCGCCGGTTTTTGTGGGCCGAGGCCAAGCCGTTGCTCAAGGGCATCCGCCTGGTTCCACAGTTGATCATTCTCGTGTTCGTGTACTCCGGTTTCTCGGTGGCCACCGGCCAAATAAGCGGCAACGCCGACATCGTGCTGCGCATTGTCGCGCTCTCCGCGCTGCTGCACGCGTTCCTACTGGCGTGGAACTATTGCGTGTCGGTGCTGTTGCGGATGGACAGCGGCACCGGCACGGCGCTCGTCTTTTGCGGCTCGCAAAAAACATTGCCGAACGGCATCTACCTTTGGCAGCATTTCTTCAGCGAAAATCCCATCGGAGCGCTGCCGCTTGCGCTGTATCACCTGATTCAACTGATCGCCGACACGCTGCTAGTCCCCTTCCTCGAGCGCCGCAACCAGGCAGAAATTAAACCGAGAACCGAGAACCGAAAACCGAAAACCGACGATCAGTTTCGCATCCAGTAGCGCAGCGGCGAATGTCGGATGAGGTCGATGAGGAACTCGTTCAGCCGGGCGGCCTTGGCTTCCTCCAGCCGCACGGTGGCCAGCGCCGTAAGCATCAGCACCGCCGCGACGCCGGCGAAGTAAATGGTGTATTCGTTCCACTCAACGCCGAGCCAGCCCCACTCCCGGCCGGACAGGATGTCGATCATCAGCCCCCAAAGCATCGGCGACAGGCCCATGGCCATGTTGCCGACGACGGCGAACACGGCGAAGTAGTGGATGCTGCCCAGGCGCGGCACGGTCGCCATGGCCAGCCGCGTCATCGACATGGTGACACTCGCCAGCACGAAGCCGAAGCTGAAGTACAGTCCGGTTACGGCGAAAAAATTGATCGGCACCACCCCACCGGCGATCAGCCCAAACACCGCCACGCAAACCAAGCCAATGGCCAGGCCGAAAAAAATGATCGGCCGGCTGCCCATGCGGTCGAGACGCGACTTAAGAAACCAAAGCGTCCCGAGTGCGCCGACGAACTTGGCCGCCGAGGCGAGCATGATGTGGTTGTCCTGCATGCCGGCCTCGGCCTTGAGGTACTTGACCGTGAACGCGGCCAGACCACCCAGCGCGATCGCCATGAACAACTCCACCCAGAGCAGCTTGCGAAACGGCTGGTTCGCGAAAATCTCGGCCCAAGGCGCCTCCTGTTTTTTGCCGGCCTCCTCGCTTGGCGGCGCGGCGTCCGGCACGCGGCGAATGAAGTAGATGCTCCCCGCCCCCGCGAGGCAGCTGAACGCGAACAGGACACTGAACTGCCCGCTCGTCGGCGGTTGGCCAAGGTACGCAGCGACCAGCAGGAACGCCACCAGGCTGCCGGCATTGACGAAGGCGCTCTCGAACGTGAGATAGCGGCCGCGGATGTCCTCCGGGATCAGCCCGCGAATCCACGGATACCAGGCGCAACTTGCGATGCCGCGAACCAAGTTGAAGGCGAACAACAGCACGAGCACCAGCGCGAGCTGGCTCTGCTGGTTGATCACGCCATCCATCAACGGCACGAACACCAGCCCGAACACGAAAACCAACCGCAGCGACCAGCCGGTGGTGATGAACAGCTTGTAGCCCCAGCGCCCCACGTGCGCGGCGACGGGAATCTGGAAAACGACCATCAGCGGCGTCATCCCGGCGATGAGGCCAATCACGGTGGCGCTGGCCCCGAGGCTCTCTGCGTACAGAAAGATCGGGCTGTCCATGATGATCTGGCACGACAGGAAATTGAGGAAGAAAAACCAGAACAGGCTTTGGATACCTCCGGGGAATTTGGGCTTGGCAGCGTGGTCGCTCAAGGCCGGTGAGTGGGCCACAGTTGGCAGGGATTGGTCAAGCGGGCACTCAGAAACCCCGACCCAGCTTCTTCGCATTGGCGCCAGACTGCTGGTTGAGCAGGCCGCTGCGAATGCTCGGCTGCCCCCGATCTCTCGACTGGAAAAGCAACGGCAACTCCCGTCGCACGGTCGCCGGGGGCGCGACACTGTATGAGGAGAAACGACTGTTCGCCGCTGACGGAGAAGCCAGGCCCGGCGGCAGCTTGAAGCCGGCCGACATCTCGCCAACGCCAACCCCCGTCACCGGCGTGGACGGCTTCGGGGCGAAGCCACGGCCAAAGCTCATCGGGTCGAGGCCAAGCGCACCCTTGCCCGAGGCACCTGGCTTGGTTGTGAAAAAGTTTTTGTTGCTGAAAAAATTCCCCCCGCTTTTTTGCTGTTGTTGAAAAAAACCGCCACGGCTTGCCGCCCCCGCTTGGCCAAGCGCCTTGCCTGCCTCCGAGCGTCCGCCATTCAGGCCCGCACGATTGCCCGGACTCCTGTATCGAGCCGTGGACTTGTTGCTCTTCCGCGAAAAAGGTGAAAAATCAGCAAGCGCCGTCTTGGCGGCAAACGGCGAATTGGCGCGGAACAGTGACTCCTCCTTTTTCCTGCCACCCTTCTTGAGCCTGTCCGGGCTCATCTCGAACCCTTTCTCCGACAACTCGTCCTCCTCCTCGGTCGGCGATCGCTCCGGTTGGCCGCGACGACGTGATTTGTTGCGGGGCCGCTTCTCCTTCTCGTCTGAGCGAAGGAAACCCTGCACCACTCCGCGCGACTTGAAATATGGGTTTTGCCGGTTGCCCCTCTCATCGCCGAGCAGGTCATTTTCCCGGGACCACTCCTCCCCGGTGTCACCGGTTCTGCCGTTCTCATCCAAGTCCTGAAACATCCAGTTTTTCTTTTGGTCGAAAAGCTCGAGTAATTTCTTGGTGGTCGCCCGATCCATCGACGCACTGCCGCTCAGGTAAAGCGCCATTCCAACCCCGCTCATCGACTTGGCCTTGTTGAGGCTGCTCCGCCCCACACCGGACTGGATATCCATGGCTCGGCTCTTGAGCGAGGGACTGCTCTTCGACGAGTAAAATTTGGCTTTATCCGCAAAAACCGCCGGGGCACAAACCAAGCTGGCCAGCAGGACGGCTGACAGAGCGGCGGCGGTTTTGACGGTTGTTTTCAATAAAAACCGGATTGTGGAAGGCGACACACCCGCGATTGTGACAGGCGAAATAGGGTGATCGTTCAATTTTTGTTCGCCGACCCGGACTGAATGCTGATCGGGTTGGTGAACAGCAGCGAGTTGGGCACGAGGATTTTCTCCCCGTCCCGCTCCAGCTTGGTGTAGCGCAGGTCGATGGCCGTCACCTGACCCTCGAACGTCTTGACCTTGATCGAGGCGCCCACCTTGAAGGGGCGATAGATCAGGATCAGCATCCCGGACAACAGGTTGCTGATCGAGTCCTTCAATGCAAAACTCACCGCGAAACCGGTCAACCCGAGGCTGGCCACGATCCCGGAAACATCGATGCCCAGCGTGCCAAGCGTCGTGATCAAACCGATCACCAGCAGCACGACGTACGCTGAGCGCGCCAGCAGGTTGATCACGCTCGAGTCGATCCCAGCGGTCGCGCCGGCCTTGCGAACCACCTTGCGGGCCATAGCCGCCAACACCCAAAAGACAATCAGGATCAGCAGCGACACGCCGATCTTTTGGGACCAGTCAACGAGCAATCTTTGCCAATCGTCGGTCAGGGCAGATGCGTCGCTCGCTGAACCCATGGTTTCAGCGGAATCTTTTTCTGCATCCCCGGGTTGCGCTTGGCCAAGGGCGGGTAGTGCCAGAGCCACCGTCAAAAAAAACGATGACCAAATGCTGCATGACAGTCGAGTATGTCTTCACGGGTTGGAAGGGTGTGGCAGTTGCCAGCAGCGTGCAAGCCCCGTTTGTACCGCTGCTTGACAAGCCGCCTCATTTGCCCAGCATCCTGCCCGTGAAATTCGTGGCCTCACCTCGGTGCAAATCTTTTGCCTCCGTGCTGGCGCTTGGCTGCTCGCTGAACGCGCTTGGCCAGGCGGAAAAAACCACTCCGGCGACGACCGCGATGAAGGCTGTGGCCGACCAGGTCGAGGAGGACTGGGCGGACGGACGATGGAACCAGGCCGATGTCGGGCCGTTCATGAGCGCTGCCATCCACACGCCGCAGGGGCGCACGCTCAAGGGCATTGCCATCAAGGTCGGTGACACGGCGCAGGCCACGGTCTGTTTCAACACCGAACTGCTCGGCTACAGCGCGGCGTGGGCGGGTGGCTTCCTCGAGTTCGACCCGAGGCGGTACGGCTTGACCGGGAGCACAAAACCAAAAGGCCGCATCCTATTCGCCAACGGCATGACGCCGGGCTGGGCGCACCGCGGCGAACTGGCCGACCCGCGCCAGCGCCAGCTCGGTTCGCTCCCGCGCAACTGGGCCAGGTACCGCGGCCTGTACCGGCACGGCAACCAGGTGGTGCTCAGCTACACCGTCGGCGAAACCGGGGTGCTCGAGACGCCGTGGGCCGGCCAAGCCGATGGCCGGCTGTTTCTCACGCGCACACTCGAGTTTGACCAAGTAGCCAAGCCGCTGACCGGCCTGATCGCCACCAAGCGAGGGGCGACTGCTGTGCTGCAAAAGATCGGCGGCTTGGCAGTGGCCCAACTCCCCGCCGGCGACGAAACGCTTTGGGTCGCCGCGCTTGGCCAAGGCACCGGCTTGGCAGTGAAAAACGATCGCATTTTGCTGACGGTGCAACCGGGCGAAGCCAAGCGCCTGGCCAAGGTGTTCATCGTGCAAGCGCCGCTTGGCCGAGCGGAGTCTGTCGTTGCGCTGGCCAAGGCGAACGCCGTCATCGACCCGCCGTCGCGCTTGGCCAATGGTGGCCCCGGCTTGTGGCCGCCGCTGGCCACGCGGGGCGTCGTCGGCAAACCGCGCGGCGCGTTTGCCATCGACACGATCCGGCTGCCGTTCGACAACCCATGGAACGCGCTGCTGTTCACGGCCGGCCACGATTTTTTGCCGGACGGCTCGGCGTTGGTCTGCACCGTGCACGGCGACGTGTGGCGGCTAACCGGCATCGACTCGTCGCTCAAAAAAGTGACGTGGCGCCGCTTCGCGACCGGCCTGTTTCAGCCGCTTGGCCTGAAGGTGGTCGGTGGCAATGCCTACGTCATCGGACGCGACCAGATCACACGTCTGCACGACCTCAACGGCGACGGCGAGGCGGACTTTTATGAATGCTTCAACAACGATCTGCTCTCGGCCGGCGGCGGGCACGCATACGCAACGAGTCTCGAGACCGACTCGCGCGGCAACTTTTATTTCACAAAGTGCTCCGAGGGCACGGCGCACGGCGGTTCGCTGATCCGCATCAGCGCCGACGGCGGGAAGCTGGACGTGTTCGCGACCGGCTTCCGCAACCCGAACGGCTTGGGCATCGGACCCGGTGACGTGATCACCGTGGGCGATCAGCAGGGCGGCTGGGTGCCGGAGACGCGGGTGGACGTGATGCGCCGGGGCGGCTTTTACGGCTTCATGCCGATGCATCATCGCGCAAAGGAACCGAAGACATACGATCCGCCGTTTGCGTTTGTGCCGCGTGTCTTTGACAACTCCGCCGGCGGACAAGTGTGGGTGCCGCCCGGGCATTGGGGCGCGCTTGGCGGGCGGATGATTCACCTGTCGTATGGCCGGTGCACCGCGCTGCTGGCCCTGCCGGATGAATCGCATCCCGGGCAGGGCGCGATGCTGCAACTCCCCGGCCGCTACCTTTCGGGCGCGATGCGCGGGCGGTTCAATCCGCACGACGGCCACCTGTACGTGAGCGGCCTGCGCGGGTGGCAGACGGCGGCAGTGCACGACGGCTGCTTTCAGCGGCTGCGATTTGTCGGCGGCGCGCTCCGGCAGCCGACGCGTTACGCCACGCGGCCGGGCGAACTGGAACTGACGTTCGATGTGAAGCCGGATCGCGAACTGGCAACCGACCCGGAGAGTTACAGCCTCGAGCAGTGGAACTATCTCTGGAGCAAAAACTATGGCTCGAAGGATTGGTCCGTCCGCGACGCGATGAAAAACGAGCGCGACAAAGTCGTGGTGCGGGCGGCCAAGCTGCTGCCCGACGGACGGACCGTCGTACTGCACGTGCTCGGCTTGGCGAGGGCGATGCAGTTTGAATTGAAGTACGACCTCGACGCCGCCGACGGGTCGCTCATCCGCGGCACGTTGGCCGGGACTATCAACGAATTATGAACACCGACAAGACGACCCCCAATCCGCCGCTCTGGCTGGTGATGATGACGGCCGCGATGGCCGGCGGCATGGGCTGGGGCATACGCGGCCAGTACGGACACGAGACCGGCGCGATGATCGCCGGCGTGCTGGTGAGTCTCGTGCTGGTGTTTCTCTTTTGCCCGGGCAACTCGTCGATTCATGTCATCCGGGCCGCCGCGCTGGGCACGATCGCCATGGGCTTTGGCGGCTCGATAACCTACGGGCAAACGATCGGCCTGACCCATGACGGGGCGTTGATCGGCAACTGGGCGGCCCTGCGCTGGGGCATGCTCGGCCTCGCCATCAAGGGCGGCGTGTGGATTGGCTTTGCCGGCTTCTTTCTAGGCCTGGGCCTGGGCGGCAAGCGCTACCGGCCGTTCGAGATGTTTCTGCTGGTCTTGGGCATGCTCACTGCCGTCGTGGTGGGATGGTGGCTGTTCAACTCGCCGCACGATCCGGAAAACAAACGGCTGCCGTTCCTATATTTTTCCGACCACTGGAAATGGGAACCCGGCGTTGAGTTTAAGTCTCGCCCTGAAATCTGGGGAGGCCTCTGGTGTGCGCTGCTCACCGGCATCCTGTACGCCACTTTGGCCAAGCGCGATCGGCTCGCCCGAAACCTGGCGCTGTGGGGAATGCTCGGGGGTGCGCTCGGTTTTCCGCTTGGCCAAGCGCTGCAGGCCAGCCATGCATGGAACAAACCGCAACAGGGCAAAGTAAGCGTGGCCTACGATGGCAAAAAACCGGTATCGCTGCTGGAACTCAACGCGGAAGCCCCGACTCGATACGATGAGGCGAGGGAGTTTCCCCTAAACAATCCCGAGGGCGCCAAGAGCATGGTCATTACCTGGGATCATCAGGGACACAATAGCTGGTGGTGGTCCATCGACAACATTGAGATCGACGACGAGCAACAGTCATTGTTCGCCGAAAATTTCGACAGCTTGGAATTGGGACCGTTTGTTTCCGAGAGTGAATCCGGCGGAGATGGCACCGACTGGACAGCAAGCCCGCCAAATGGATGGACGATGACTCGAGGCGGTGGTCACGGTCCAACAATAGATCACAAGGTTATCGACGAGCTTCAAACGAACAACGAAACGATCACTGAGTTTGATGGTTGGACTTTTGTGGATCCGGCTTCGTGGAATGCGACAGCTGGTCAGGGTCGTGACCGGTTCTCCAAAGGCACTGGCGTCATTGCGATAGCCGATTCGGACAAGTTCAACGACAAATCAGGCGCCAAATTTAACGCCTCACTTTCAACACCCCCGATTCATTTAACCGGTATTCAACCTGAAACATTGGTACTCCGTTTTGATTCCAGTTGGAGGCAGAAGAAACATCTCATGGAACCAATCACCCGGTATTTCAACTGGTGGAACATCATGGAGACCGCCTTCGGCACGGTGATGGGCGCGGTGCTTGGCCTTGGCCTGTGGCTGAACCGCCGACGCGTCGCCGTGTCGTCCGAGCCGGATGTCAGCCCCCTGCCCGGCTGGCTGATCGGCCTGTTGCTGGCGGTGCACGTGTCCCTCCTCGGGTTGGTCGAGTTCAGCAAATTCGAATGGATCGACGGCGTGTACGATCTTGGCCTGATGATGGGGCTGATCCCACTGGTGGCGTGTGTGCGTGGCAAGTGTTGGCCTTACCTGCAACTGCTGCCCATCACCCTGCTGCCCATCGCCGGCAAAACGCTCCGCGCGCTGGCAGACCCGATCAATCCCAGCGTGAGTTGGCTAGCCTACTTTATCCTGCCGATGCTGCTGGCTGTGACCCTCGCAGTCTGGTTTGCGCAAAAGGCAAAACCGGCCGGCGAACACCCGGCCTTCATTCGCAACGCGCTCCTTTTTTGCACGTGGGTTTACTTCGGGTTGAACTACGCCTTCTTTGGGTTCCCACCGCTGTGGGAAGACTGGGGTGGGCGCACGCCCAACGCGGTCCTTTTTTTCATCGCCGCCGTGGGCCTAACATTGACCGCCCTTTTCTTCAGCCCGCTCGGGCGGCGATGGCAATGGAAGGCGTGGCAAAGGGACTGGGATTGACCCCGGTTGGCCAAGCGCACACCCTCCGCCGCATGAAAATCTGCCGTTACCTGACTGCGGACAACCAGGTTTGCATCGGCTTGGCCAAGGGCGACAACGCCCTGCTCGACCTGTCGCCGGCCGGCATCGAGTCGATCACCGCGCTGCTTGAGAGCGATAACCCTACTGAGCGCTTGGTCGACTTGAGCGAGAGCGATCTGCCGGAGGTTCCACTTGCTGACGTGACGCTGCTTAGCCCGATCGAGGTGCAGGAAATTTGGGCTGCGGGCGTGACGTATCTGCGGAGCAAGGATGCCCGGATGGAGGAGTCCGATTTCAGTGCCACCGCCTATGACCGAGTTTACGACGCGACACGGCCGGAACTGTTCTTCAAGTCGCTCCCCGAGAAAGTGGTGGCCTGCGGCGAGCCGGTCGGCATCCGCGCTGACGCCCAGTGGAGCGTGCCCGAGCCGGAACTCGTGCTGATGATGAACTCGCGCGGCGAGATCGCCGGCTACGCCGTCGGCAACGACATGAGTTCCCGCGACATCGAGGGTGAAAACCTGCTCTACCTCCCGCAGGCCAAGGTGTACCACCGCTCCTGCGCCGTCGGCCCGTGGGTGCGCGTCGGTGCGCGCGAGGAGGAGGCGCGCGAGTGGGAAATCACAATACAGATCGAGCGCGGCGGCGAAACCGTCTTTGAGGGAACCGTCAGCGTGAACCAGATCAAGCGCCCTTTCGGCGAGTTGAGCGCCGCCATGTTTCAGTCGCAAGTGTTCCCGTTCGGCTGCGCGCTGCTCACCGGCACCGGCATCGTGCCGGACGACGACTTCACGCTCGAGGAAGGTGACACCGTTCGCATCCAAATCTCCGGAATCGGTTGTCTGAACAACCCGGTCGTCTGGGTTTAATCCTTAACCACACCTGCCGCAGTTGCCGGGATTGCCGGAGCAACTGGGCGGCGCGGGATCGGGTTCACTCCCCGCAGCAGCGAAAACGGACAGCTCCTTTTTCATCCGGCGCGAGCCACAGTGCGGACAACCCGGCAGCCGGGTTTCGCTGCTGGAACGAACCAGGTGCTCACTCGTTTTTCGGCATTTCCCGCAGGTGTATTCGTAAAGTGGCATCGCCGGTGGGGATTAGATTTCGGGAGCATGATCAGCGTCAACCACCTCGAAGATGTAGCCGTTGGGATCGCGGAAAAAGAACCGCTCGAACGGGGTTTCGCGGATGGGGTCGATCAGTTCCGCGCCGCGCTTGGCCAAGCGCTCCTTCAATCCCGCAAAGCCGTCCGCCGGATACTCGACCGCGAAGTGGCGGCCAAACTCCTGCTCAAACCCGGATGGCTCAAAATCCGGCACGCGAAGCAGATGCAGTTCCTGCCCGGGCGCGATGCGCAGCCAGGCCGCCTCGGCGTCGATGTTGCCGGGGCGCTCGATCGGCTCCCAGCCAAGCGTCCCGGCGAAAAAGTCGCGCGACGCAATGACATCGCGCGTGGCCAAGGTAAGGTGGGCAAAACTCATCAATCAGGAAATGGGGTAATCCTCAATCTCGGCGGTGACACAAATCTGCACGGCGGCGTTGAGCGGCATCTCGTCGACGCCGATGGCCAGGCGGGCGTGGCGGCCGCGCTCGCCGAAGACGGCGTTGAACAATTCGGACGCGCCATTGAGCACCTGCGGGTGGCCGCGAAAACCGGGCGCGGTGTGCACGTAGCCGTCCACCTTCACGATGCGCCTCACTCGGTCGAGGTCACCGGCCGCCGCCTTGATTTGGGCGATGGCGTTGATGGCGCATTGGCGCGCCGCTTGGTAGCCTTGATCCTCGGTGATCTCCTCGCCGCACCGGCCGGCGAAGGCCATTTCCCCGTCGCGCCACGGCAGTTGGCCGGAAGTGATGACGAGATTGCCGGTACGCATCCACGGCTCGTACGCGGCCACGGCCGGTGGCGGCGGCGGCAACTCGATGCCAAGCTCGGTTAGTTTTGCTTCAATGCTCATGAGAAAAAATTCGGGAAGGCGGACTTGGTCGCGGCGATGCCCCGGTTGATGTAGTCGAGGTCGCCGGCGATGCTGAACAGTTGGCAGCCCAACTCGCGGCACTTGAGCGCGAACTCCTCCGTCCGGGAGAGAGCGCCCCACGGTTTGCCGTTGGCCTTGGCCGCAGCGGCGATGCGCTCGATGGCGCCCAGCACGTGCGGATCCATCGGGTTGCCCGGCTTGCCGAGGTTGTTGGAAAGATCGCTTGGCCCGACGAACAAACAATCGACGCCCTCGACCGCCGCGATGCCCTCGACGCACTCGACCGCCTCGGCGGTCTCGATCTGGATTACGGTCCAGCGGTCGCGGTTGCAGTCGGCGACGTGCTCGGGCGCCGGCTTGGCACCGAACTCCGCCTCGAAGTTGCCGAGGAACATGCCGCGCTCGCCGACCGGGTGATACTTCATCCAACGAACCGCCTGCTCCACCTCGGTGACGCTGCGCACCTGCGCCATCATGATGCCGCTCGCTCCGCCCTCCATCGGGCGCATCACCGTGGCGTAATCGGTCGGGGCCACCCGCGCAAAGGCATCCAGCCCGGCAGCGCGGCAGGCCAACAGGAGTACTTCCAGTTCCTGATTGGGCAGCCCGGAGTGCTCCTGATCAATCCATACGCCGTCAAGATCGCCGAACCTGCCGGCGACCTCGATGAGTTTGGGACTCGGAAAGGCGCTGATCGCCATCACGCGCACCTCCTGTCCCTCGGCCATTTTTTGCTTGAGCGTCTTGATGGGCATCAGCCCGGGGAAGATAAAAGCCGCGCCCCCGGAACACAAGCCACCCGCTTGGCCAAGCGCGGATTTGGGATCGATCCATTTTGGCGGCGGGGATAGCATCAGCGGCGTGAACCGGATCAATCAACGAACTTTCATCAAGCGAACCAGCCAGGGACTGGCCGGCTTGGCCGTCGGACCGACCGCCTTGGCCAAGCCGCTTGACCAAGAGGAACCCACCTCCAAGCCGAAAACCGAGTCGGTGGCGACGTTCTCGATCGCGGGGTTCGACCCGCACACCGGCGACCTCGGCGTGGCGGTGCAGAGCAAGTTTTTCGCGGTCGGCAGCGTGGTGCCGTGGGCCAAGGCCGGCGTCGGTGCCATCGCGACTCAATCGTACGCCAACGTCAGCTACGGTCCCGACGGCCTCGAACTCCTGGCCAAGGGCAAGTCGGCCAGGGAAACGGTCGAAACGCTAACCTCGGCGGACGGAAACAAACAGCGGCGGCAACTCGGCATCGTCGATGCCAAGGGCAACAGCGCGTCGTTCACCGGCAGCGGTTGTCACCCATGGGCCGGGCACATCGAGAAACCCAACTTCTGCGCGCAGGGTAACATTCTCACCGGCAAGGAAGTCGTGGACGCCATGGCCTCCAGCTTCGAGCAATTACAAAAACAGGCCAAAGGCGGACTGTGCGATTGGCTGGCTAACGCATTGATGGCAGGACAGGACGCCGGTGGCGACTCGCGTGGCCGGCAATCGGCCGCCCTCCTCGTGGTGCGAAAGAAGGGCGGCTACGGTGGAGGCAATGACCGGTTCATCGACCTCCGCGTGGACGATCACAAAACACCGATCGTGGAGTTACGCCGCCTGTTGCAATTACACAAAAATCTCTTCAAACGAGCCCACGCGAATCCACCGAAAGGGTAAAAAGGTAGTAGGGACGGTTATCCCCAGCCATCCGTTGTGAAACTATTTTGCGGCTCGGCGCTTGGCCATCACGCGCTTGATGATCTCGTCGGCGGAGACACCGCAGAGAATCACAGTGCCGATGATGGCGTACTCGAGGTGGGTGGAGATGCCGAGCAGGTTGATGGAGTTTCGTAGCAGGCGAATGACCGCCGCGGCGATGATCACGCCGAGGATGGTTCCCTGCCCTCCGCGCAGACTGCACCCTCCCAGCACGGCGGCGGCGATGGCGTAGAGTTCGTAGAATTCACCGGTCTGCGCCGGTTGCACGGAGTCTAACTCGTATGCAAACAGAAGCCCTGATAGTCCAGCCAAAAAGGAGCAGATCACGTAGGCGGTGATCTTCAATCGGTCGGTCCCGATGCCGCTATACCGGGCGCCTTCCTCGTTGTTGCCGAGGGCCAACAGGTAACGCCCCCAGATGGTTCGGTTGAGAAAAATCGCGGCCAACACAGCCACGACCACCAAAAAGAAAAAAGGCGCGGGCAAGCCGAATGAGCCGATGGCGAGTTTGCCGCTGAACAGCGAGTTCAGCGTCGCCGTGTCACCGTAGCCCATGCTCTGGTTGTCGGTGGCCCAGCGGGAGATACCACGGTAAAAAAGCAGCCCGCAAAGCGTCACCACGAACGGCTGCAGTTTCATCTTGGTGACCAGCAGGCCGTGAACCAGGCCGATGCCCAGCGAAAGCCCGATCAATACAAGTACAGCCACGGCCGGATCCCACTCGCTCCTGACCATGAGCGCCATGAGCGAGGCCACAAGACCAATCACCGACCCGATGGACAGATCGATCCCACCAGTAATAATAACGAACGCCACGCCGATGCCCATGATGGCGTAGAGGCTGGACCACTTGACCAGATTCTGGAGGTTGTAGGCACTTAGGAAGTTTTCATTGCTCACCGCCGTGAAGCCGAAGATGAAAATGAACAGGCCTAAAATCCCGAGAATGTTTTTTTTCATCGATGGATCGATTATGCGGCCGCCTTGTTTCCGGTGGCCAACTGCATGACAGCTTCCTCGTTGAGTTGATCGCGGGCGAGTTCGCCGGTGATGACGCCCTCGTGCATGACCAGCGCTCGGTCGGCCATGCCGAGCACCTCCTCCATCTCGCTGGAGACAAACAGAATCGCCACGCCGCCAGCGGCCAGTTCCTCCATCAGCCTGTAGATTTCCTGTTTCGAGCCGACGTCAATCCCCCGGGTCGGCTCGTCGAGCAACAGCAGGCGCGGCTTCATCGCGAGCCACTTGCCGAGAACCATCTTTTGCTGGTTCCCACCGGATAGATACTGGACGACCTGCTCCAAGCCAGGCGTCTTGATGTCCATCTTTTTCACCATGTCGGTGGCCACCTCGATCTCCGCGTTGAAATCAATTGCGCCGGCTTTCTGGTCCATGCGGAGTCGCGGTAGGCTGGCATTCTCACGGACGCTCATCTCGAGAATGAGCCCGTGTTGTTTGCGATCCTCCGGCGCAAGGACGATGCCGGACTGGATCGCCTCAAGGGGTGTCTTGGGGTGGATCACTTTGCCGGCGATCTTCAGGGTTCCGCCAACAGCCGGGGTGACTCCGAACAGTGTCTGGAGCAGCTCGGTGCGCCCTGCGCCAACCAGCCCGGCGATGCCGACAATCTCGCCTTTGCGAACCGAAAAGGACAAACCGCTTCGGGGATACGCC
>Ga0208879_1002273_pt1 | contig 17169 bp, 22 predicted proteins | sample Knorr_S15_td_Bot_FD_185605 | JGI IMG/M metagenome (GOLD analysis project Ga0208879, IMG submission 185605) | Marine microbial communities from Southern Atlantic Ocean transect - Knorr_S15_td_Bottom_ad_5009_LV_A (SPAdes) (version 2) | ecosystem: Environmental > Aquatic > Marine > Oceanic | place... | reverse complement strand
GAATTTGCATTACAATATGTCTTTGGAGTAATTTCACCAAATACAAGTATCAAAAATGTCATTACTCCAACTGCAATTCCCAATCCGTCATTTCCAAATAGTCTGATTGCTAAGCTTGTTGCAAGTGCAGAAGCTCCCACATTTACAAGATTGTTGCCAAGATTTACACTTGACATCATCCAACTTGGATTAGTTTTTAACTTGTGTAATGCCTTTGAACCTTTCTTTCCTTCATTAAAAAGTTGAATTACCTTTGATTTTCGGATTCCCACTAGTGCAACTTCCAAGCCACTAAAAAATCCAGATAGACCAATTAGAACTGCTAATGTTACAAGCTCAACCCATAAATCTACCATGATGTCCTCCGAAAAAATTTCTTAGAACAACTAGACACGTTACTCATTTAGTTTTTTAACACCATCTTTTGGATATCCTGTATTTGTAAAACTGAGATTTAACTCTTGAGATATTAAACCAATTCTATATTAATTAAGCCTAAAGGAGGAGCCTAATTTTTTGGTGGTTTTGCAAATTTATTTTCGGGATTGTTGTGATAATCTACAGGAAGCATTGCATCTTTTTGTCGGCCTGTAAGAATTCCAACAATTACATCATCTTTTTTGATTATACCTTCATTGATTAATTTCTTAATCCCTACAACTGTTGCCCCTGATGCCATCTCACAATCAAACCCATTAAGACCAACAACTGACATACCATCAAGCATTTCAGAGTCTGAAACTGTTGTTACTATGCCGTTTGTAAATTCTAATGCACGTAAGCCTTTCAAAATATTTGTAGGTCTACCAATTTGAATTGCAGTAGCTTTAGTTTTGGGGCGTATTCCTTCTTTATCTAAATGATCATAGTATCTGGATATTAATTCGGTATTAGGCTTACCTTTATTCCATCTAAGTTCTTCTCCTTCAAATTTTCCATTATACAAATCAGATAATGTACTTGCACCTTCAGAATTTATGACTGCAATTCTTGGAATTTTTTTAATCCACCCCCACTCATATAATTCCATTAACGCCTTACCACAACTTGAAGTGTTTCCTAAAGCTCCTCCGGGATAAACAATCCAATCTGGAGCTTCCCAATTAAGATATTCTAATGCTCTAAATGGAATTGTTTTTTGTCCTTCTATTCTAAATGGATTAATTGAGTTGACTGTATATCCATCATGATTTTGCACATCTTCTAATGACTGTTTTAATGCATCATCAAAATTCCCGTCAACTTCTACAATTTGAGCTCCAAATTGATATGCCTGACTAAGTTTTCCTGGAGCAATTTGTCCAGCAGGGATATACACATCACAATTTATTCCTTCATTAGCAGCAAACATACCTGCAGAAGCGGATGTATTACCAGTAGACGCACAAACAATTTTTTTTGCACCAACCATTTTTGCATGTGTTACAGCAGTAGCCATCCCATTATCTTTGAAAGAACCACTTGGATTGTATCCTTCAGGCTGTAACCATAAATATTCATTTGAGATTTCTACGAATTTTGCAACTTTTGACATTTGATACGGTTTTGATTGTCTACCTTCTGCTCCATCAAGCGATACCAGATATTTTGAACACTCTTCGATATTTTCAGTATCTATCTGACAAAAATTTAGTAATTCTCTAAATCTCCATACTCCACTCTCATTGAAAATATTTCCTTGGGAATCACGTCTTTCGTAAAAAACTTCCTTTAGGTTATCAGATGGGATATTTTTATATTTAACATCTAACATATGATCCTTTTCACATTGTACGTTTATACTCGTAATTGGGTATTCTAAACCACATTGAGGATTAATACACTTAAGATAAGCATTATCCTGCATCGTCATTACAGACAATTAATGACAATTTAAAGCAAATGTGTAAATTTTACACAAGTCAAGCTATTTTTCCTAAACTTTAGATTAGATTAATCTGAAAAATAATTATGGTCACTTATAATGAATATCTAAAAAACATACTCAAGCAGATATTAGATTCTTACAACATGCTTAAAGAAATTGAAGATAATAAAGAAGATCTTAATAATGTCAAAAAAGAGATGTTGAAAATTAATGGATTATTTAAAGTTGTATTAAAAAAACTGGATAGTGATAAAATTACTTCATCTAACTTTAAGATAATAAAATCTAAATCTCAGCATTATTTGGAAAATTATTACTTTGAAAAAGAAATTGAAACCATGGCGCCCTTATATTCCAATGACCTTAGTAGGGTAAAAAATATGAGATTAAAAATATTGGAAGCATTGGAAAATAGAAAAATGATGGAAGAGATTAAAGAGTTAATTGAAAAAATATGACCGATGAAAAAAAATGTGTATTATGTGGATGTAAAGATCATAAATTATTTGGATGCGCAAGACACATTTTAAAAAAATGTAGTTGTTACAATGAGCAAAATTGATTTAAAAAAATAATTACTTTCTTTTAGGTCCTGATCTTTCGTGGAAATTCAAACAACATTTACATTCTTTTTCAATACATTCGGATTCACTATGATGACCACAAATTCCACATTCACAGCTTCTAGACATGAGATAAATTATGTTATTTAGAATATAATGTATGCCTTGATTTTTTATGAGTTTAAGGTCAAATGGGATTATTTTTTAGATTTTGATTTTCTCATAGGTTTTTCTTTTTCTCCCAATTCTTTTTGAATTTGTGCTGCCTTTGTATCGACTGCTTTGATAATCTCTTGAATAAGTCCATCAAGATCACTATCCTCTGCTGTAGGTTCTACATTACTAGAAATTTCATTAATTGTGCTTGAAATTTCTGCACTAACATCCTCAAAGCTTTCAGGATCTTCATATGCTACATTATAGAGTTCTTTGAGAGTGTTTACCTGGCTTATTACTTGGTCTGTTAGTACAACTTTGTAATCTGTTCCATTTACCGCGAATTCTTTTGAACTCATATACCATTTTCAAGTTCTTTTGTTTATAATGTTTTTTAGAGATATATTATGAATATTAGATGTACATTCTAATCAAAATACAATATAATCTAGTGCATGAGCATCGCTGATTAATCGTGTATGAAACGATTTTATGACATACCCATTTTTAATAAAGCTCATAGGAACCCATCTGTTTGTTGAAGTATAATGTCTCTTTTCTTGCAACTCTCTTTCAATAGATTCAATATCAAATTCAGATTCTTCTACTTGTTGTGTTGTAAGATGTCTAATTGTCACAAGAATTTTTGTTACTTTGACACGGTCTCCAAGCTTCCATTTAAAAGGAGGCTCCTCATCAGATACTTCTAATATTTTTATCTTCATCTGTTTTGTCCCAAAAGTATCAGAGCTTATCAAGGTACTCTCGTCAGTAAATTGTTCAAAACTAATTCTTGAATTTACTTCGGCATTAGAAATTGTTTCTAATAATGATTCAGAGGTTTCTTTGGTTGCTTCAATATCTGTATTCTTTTTAGACATTATTGTTACTTGTGTATTATCCTTAAAAAACGATTGGAAAATTCTATTCGATTAGATATTTTTCCTTTGTTTTGTCTTAAATGGCATTAAACATTCCTTAAGAAACAGTTCTTTCCTTGTACCATCTATTTTTGCAAAAAATTTACCCTCATAAGTACAGACACAATCTGTGATTTCCAGAGATTCATCCCAAATTTTGTAGAATTCTCTTAATTCTCGACTTTCGTATTTTGCCAAACCTATTCTTTTCTTTGAGAGAAATTTGAATGCCAAAAGCACATTTCTTTTTTTATAAATATCAAATGTATTTATCCAATCTAGACATCGCTCAATCTGATCAGCAGGTACAGGAAGTGATGTACTGGTTCCTGATTTTGCCTCTATGGTGAATATCTTGTTCTCTTGTGTATTTACTGCCAATACATCTGGCAATGCAATACTTGGAGATCCAAGCCTAAAGGCCTTCCATTTTTTTGTACTGTTAAATCGTTTAACTAAGGTATCTTCCCATTGATACCCTCTTTGCCGACGAATTCTAGCTGCCCTTTGGTGGTTTATCGTACTTTTTTTAGTAATCTTTTGTTTTGAAATAGTTAATGTTAGTGATTTAGTTCTCATCGACAAATCATTCTCTGTATTAGATATAGTAAAGATGGTAATTACATAATAACTCAATAAAATGTTATACGCGTGTCATTTTTACACCAATAATTCTTGAAAAAACATTAAACACTTCTATTTTATAGATGTGCTATTATCTGAAACACTTTTTGAGAAATTACTAGAACAGAAAGACTTGTATCTAAATACATTAAAACATCTGAATTTTCAAATAATAACTAACCCCTCTAAAAATTACTAAAGCCATTAAAATAATAGAAGTAAAAACAATTAATCAATAAAAAAAGTGGGGAAAAGAACTTGTGTTTTTTTCATCTAAAAAAATACAATAGTTGCAATGAGTTTATCAAACCCATTCATTTTACAGAATTCATGTTTGATGAGATTGTTAAAAATCTGGTTCTTGTAAAACAAGATTTTGCAAAAAATTACACTGGAAGTGCCCATATTCAAGAAGTAATTCCTGTTTCGGCTACAAAGCAATTTCCAGTAGAGACACATCATTTAGAAATGCTTCATGATTTTGCTCAAAAAAATCCAATATACTTTAATTCGTTCGAACAAAAAATTGCAGGAATTCCATGTATTGTTTACGAAGGAGATATCAATGAATACTGGCTAAATAGCATAAAGCATGGTTCTAGCTGTCAACCATTTTATCCAACATGGATAATGTCCGCGTATGTAATGGCATTAATTGCAAAAAAATTAGGATATGAAGAATTAGTAGACATTGGTTCGGGGGATGGACGAATTGCATTCTGTGGAAAAATTTTAGGGTTAGTTTCACATAGTATTGAGATTGATGATGTATTGATAGAATTACAAAAAACAATTATCAAGTCTACAAATCAAAACTTTGATCCAAAATGTGAAGATGCATTAAAGTTTGATTATTCCCAACTTCAATTAATACACCCTGTATTTTTTATTGGAGGTCTTGCTCAAATGGGAGGAGATATTTTGGCGACCAGTATTGTTGATAAAATAAATGCTATTTCTAATATCTCACATAATGCTGGACTAGTACTTGTTGGAACTTATTCTAAAAAACAATTATCCGCTGATTTAACTAATGGCGGATGGAGTTCTTTAATTGAAAAATACAATCTAGATATAGTTGATATAGTTTCATTGCCTACTGTTTGGACTTTTGATCAAACAATTGAAACCCCATATATCTATACAAAATTCAATTAACATAAAAAAAATAATTTCCGTTAGAAATTCCACATTTTGAAATTTTGACGATCTGCCCAATTTCAGGAATTTGTAAAATTTTTGCAATTACTCTAATTGTCTTTTCAAACTCTACTAAACAAAAATATTCCTCATTTTGTCTTGAAAATTCGATAATTTTGCCGTTAAAATCTCCTTTTTTTATAGATACTTGACCAAAACAATGATTGCAAAATTCTGTTGGAGGCCAAACAATTTTTTTACAAACAACGCATTGAGGAATACAAAATTTTCCTTTGAGTAATTCAGATTCAAAACTCATTTTTCTAAAACCAATACTGTTGAAGACGTGGCAGCTGCTGACATATTATGAACTAATCCTATTTTTGCATCGTTAACTTGTCGATTAGTTGCATTTGTTTGAAGTTGTTGTGTGATTTCTATAGTTTGAGCTATACCAGTTGCACCAAGAGGATGTCCAGCACCAATCAATCCGCCTCTAGGATTTATTTTAAAATTATTTGTTTCATAAAGTTCCTTTATCATACTAACACCACTACCCAATTTAGAAAAGCCTAGGGATTCTAATGCCATGGGCTCGCAAACAGAAAATGCATCATGCACTTCAACAACATCAATATCTTTTATATCGTGATTTGCCATATTTAGTGCAGTGGACCCAGCTAATTTAGTGGACTCCATAGAGCTAAGTGATAAATTTTTTGTAAATCCTGCAGAAGTTGTTTTTTGACCAATACCAGTAATCCAAATTGGTATTTCTGTATTTTTTTTAGCTATTTCTTGAGATGCAAGAAGAATTGATGCACTGCCAGTACATGGTCTTGAACAATCCAATAGTTTAAGATCGTCTGTCAATTTTTTAGAATTCATCACATCCTGTATTGTGAAAGTTTTATTTGATAATGCATTAGGGTTTTGTTTAGCTTGTTTGTGATTCTTTACTGAAACTAGTGCAAGTTGTTCATCTGAAATACAAAATTCACGTTTATACGATTTTGTAAAAATAGATGCCCAAAATATTGGATGTTTGAATTCTCCTCTAGAATTATCCCATTCTAAAATTTGTCCAGGACTATCATATCTCTCAGCTCCACTAACGAGAACCATATCTGCCAAACCTGATGCAATGTAAGAATATGCTGAAACTATTGAATTTGTGCCTGAATTACATAGACTTTCAATGGAATGAGCAATTTTTGGCTGAATCCCAGCCATTTCTGATAAAATTGGGGAGAGGTATTTTGAATTATTATTTGTAGAAACTAAAACAGCATCAATGTGATTTCTATCAATTTCAGGATTATTCTCAAAAAGGTTTTTTACAGAATTGAATAAAATGGATTCTATTTTTTGATCATCTTTTGTAAATGGAGTAATTCCATATGCAACTATTCCTACTTTGATCATATTACTCACCCAAGAATGTTTTGTTTAGCAAATCGAAAGACTCAGAAATATCACCAACTGGATTAAATTGAATTATTGGTAAATCAATTCCTGTTTCATAAAAATTCTGAAGTTGTTTTTTACATTCATCTGGATTACCGGCTATACAAAGTGATTGTAGCATATAATCACTAACAAGTTCATAATTTGATTTTAATCCTGATTTTTTAAATTCATCAAATATGTTAGATGTTTCATTTTTAAATCCATTATTTGCCAAAAATTCTCTATATATCTTACCTACAGATACATAAAATGCCAATGTTTTTTTAGCACGATTAATTGCAATATCTGAATCTTCTGCGATAGAAGTGATTATTTGACAAGTAACATCAATTTTTTTCTTTGATTGCATTTTTGTTATTGTTTCTTTCATTTCATTTAGAGGCCTAAGATAAAAAATTACTCCGTCCCCAATATTCCATGTTAAATCAACCATCTTTTGATTGACAGCTGCCAAGTATATTGGAATCGATTCCCTTTTTGGTTTTAACAGCAATGTGAAATTCTTTAAATCAAAAATTTTCCCAGTATAGTTAACTTGTTTTCCTGACAATATCAATCTAATTATCTCAACATATTCTTTCATTCGTTGTACTGGTTTTTCAAATTTATAACCATGAAAAGTTTCAACAACAGGTAAACTACTTGTTCCAAGACCTAGAATTAATCTTTCATTTGACAAAGTGTCTACGGTAGCTGCACCCATTGCAATTAGCGCTGGGCTTCGCGAATAGATATTGATAATAGATGAGCCTATTTTTTGAGTTGTTGTCTTGTTGGATACAGCAGTTAACATGGAAAAGTTCTCCATACCCCAGGTTTCAGGTATCCAAATTGTATCAACATTGGTTTTAGATATGATTTCTGAGCATTTTAGAACTTGATTTACTGAAAGTAATGAACCTAAACTACATGCAATACGCATGAAAATTGTATGTTCATTGGATATTTAGCGTATCTGTTTTAGTAATAGGTTAATTTTGATTGAGGTGGAGTATTATCAGGTTAGATCATAGTATTAATTATTGAGCGAACAAACTTTCACTGAAAAACCATTACAAAAGGAAACCTTTTGGAATAACGCTACAAAATACACTCTAGTTAGCAACGACGAATCCTTTGTAGAAGAAGTAGCATACATGATGGTTACATTACACCGAACTGGTGCATAAGATTCAAAATTTTATTTTATTATTTTTTGTATTTCAAGTGAGCAATCTTCAATATCTTTAAAAGAGTCTATAGAATACCATTTTATCTTTTTGAATCTGACAGTATTGAGCTTCCCTTTTTTTGCATAATCTGGAAAAAGTGTTTTTTCTATATCACCTTTGTTTGGTAAATCTTTTAGTATTTCTTTTTGAAGATGGTAAATCCCTGCATTCATCCACAAATTTGAAATGTCTTTTTTCTCTTTAAATTTAGATATTTTATTGCCATTTGTTTCTAAAATGCCAAATTTAGTTCGTAATTCAATAGATGCTATAGCGTTTGGTTTTTTTGCAAGTTTTGTTAAATCAATATTTGTTATTGTATCTCCATTAATTACAAAAAATGATTTATCATTAATCATTTTTCCTGCTTTTTTAATTGCACCGCCTGTACCTAATGGTAATTTTTCAATTGAGAATTTTATTTTGACACCTAAATTTTTCATACTCAGATAATTTTCAATCATTTTCGTTTTATAACCTGTACAAACAATTACTTCATTGACACCATATTTTTTTAGATATTTTATTTGCCATTCAATAATTGGGGTGTTCTTTACAGGAACAAGTGATTTTGGAACATAATCTGTAATTGGTCTTAATCGTTTACCTCGGCCACCAGCTAAAATTATTGCTTTCAACTAACAGAGTCTTATTTTTAGAGTATATGAAAATTTTCAAATACAGAGTAATGGTAATTTCTATTTCAGTTGATTTACCTTCAATTTTTCTCTGTCAAATAGTAATGTAATTCGGTGTAACACTCAACACAATATTCTTCAAAATCAGTATGATCACAATCATAGGCTTTGTTTACGTCATTATTGCATTTGGCACAGGTTGGCAATATAGATCATTTAGGATTTTTTAATTTTAAGTATGCCTAATCCGATTTGTATTAATCCTGCAATAATTATTGGCATCGTTTCAGAAACTACATTTCTTCCAGATTCTTCTGCTTTTACAGGATCTGCATTTCCAATTACAACAGCTCCTCCAATAATGATCAAAATACCTGAAACAGTTATTAAAATTCCAAGACCTTTTGACGGCTCTTTTCTTGAAATGAAATATCCAATAATTGGCAATATCATTGCTGGAAGACCAAGTCCCATCCCTCTTGCTTTATGATCAAATGGAATGAAACCTTCTCCGCTATCAGAACTATATCCCACCGCAAGATCTGCTGCATAAACTACAAGTAAACCAATTGCAATACCTGTAATTATCAAAGCTGCAGTTAGTGCCATACTGAATTCAATTTCCAACAATTAATAAATCTAATCAGATTGACAGACAACTATTTTTTCTTTAATTGTCTCTAATTTTTGTAATAACTGATCAATTGATTCTCCTTCCGTTCCAACTAGATTAAAATGACCTAATTTTCTTAATGGTTTTGATATTTTTTTACCATACATTTTCAAAAATAAATTATCATTTGAAATATCAAGTGGTTTGTATTTTCCTTCAAATCCTTTTGTTCCTAAAATATTGTACATGATAGTGTTATGGATTAGTTTAGTACTTCCAAGTTCCAAACCCAAAATTGCTCGTAGATGTTGTTCAAATTGAGATGTTTCGCTGGATTGTAGAGTGTGATGGCCAGAATTGTGAACTCTGGGTGCAATTTCATTAATTAGTATATTATTGTCTTGAGTTACAAACATTTCTATGCCAAAAGTTCCAGCTCCTTTAAGAACGGTCATTATTTTTTCTGCAATTTGTTCAGCTTTTTGTGTAACATCTTCTGTAACTCTAGCTGGAGCTATTGTCTCACGTAAAATATTTTCTTCATGAATGTTTTCAACTAGAGGATATGTTTTGATTTGGCCTTTAGTATTTCGTGATGCAATTACAGATACTTCCATTTTAAACGGAATAAATTTTTCCAACAACAGATCTTGTCTTTGAAAATAATCAAACGCTTTCTGAATTTCATCCTCCGAGTTGATTTTAAAATTACCTCTGCCATCATATGCATCTCTTCTTGCTTTTAGTAATGCAGGAATTCCAAAATTTTTCAACCCTTCTTTAATATCATCAATTTTTTCTATTTTGATAAATTCTGGAATTGGAATATTATTTTCAAGTAGAAAAGATTTTTGCAAAAACTTGTCTTGAATGATTTTTAGTGTTTCTGGAGAGGGGTTTATCTCTGTACTCTTTTCGATAGATTTTAGAACATCACTATCTCCAGATTCAATCTCATAAGTAATGATATCTGATTTATTTGCTAAATCAATAATTGCGTCTTCATCTTTGAAATCTGCTACAATTTGTTCAGCACCAGCTTGTGCGGCAGGACAGTTTTCAGTTGGATCTAATACTATAATTTTTGATATGTGTTCTGGCATTTTCTTTGCTGCCTCTGTAATCATCATTCCAAGTTGCCCACCTCCAATAATTCCAAGGATCTTTGTCAACACACTCATCACTATTATGGACTAAAAATAGCTAATGTTAATTTGAACAATTTTGTTGGATTTTTTGTAATAGTTATAGATAATTACTCTCTAGTTTTTTCTAATAATATGATATATTCAAAAAAACCATTGGTTGGAATTATTATGGGATCTAGCTCAGATAGCAGAATTATGCAAGGTGCAGCTGAAATCTTGGATATATTTAAAATTAAACACGAAGATCAAATTGTTTCTGCACATAGAACTCCCGCCAGATTATCTGAATATGCACAACACGCTGAAAAGAGTGGATTCAAAGTAATTATAGCCGGAGCTGGGGGTGCAGCACACTTACCTGGAATGATTGCTTCACATACAATAATCCCAGTTATTGGAGTGCCAATACTTGTCTATAATGACAAACATCAACAAAAAACTGATACATCAAAATTTTCTGCATTTGGTGGATTAGATTCATTATTATCAATTACAGAGATGCCATCAGGATCTCCAGTTGTGTCTGTTGGAATTAACAAAGCTGTTAATGCTGCAATTTATGCAATGAAAATTCTTGCAAATGAATTTCCAGATTTAAAAAAGAAACTAAAACAACATAAATCTGATCAACATAACTCCGTCATGAAAGAATCAGAACAATTGAAGAAAGAAGGTCTTTCAAAATTTGCTAAAAAAAAATTCAAATGACTAAGTTAGAAGAGTAAATTTGATGTTTTTCTTTTTTAGCGCTTCAATTAATAGATCTGCTTGCTCTTTTCCTTGAGTTTCAAGACTTAAAGTTACTCCAGCTGAACCTGCATCTATATTAGAACTTAGTCTATCATGAACTACTTCAACAATATTTACATTAGCCAAAGTTATTTCATCAACAATTTCTTTGAATGCACCAGGTCTATCAGGTAGTAATATTGATAATTTAAGTAAACGACCCATTGCAGCAAGACCCTTATCTACAATCTGGCCTAAAAGATACATATCCACATTTCCTCCTGCCAGTATTGCAACTACCTTCTTTCCAGGGGCAGGTTTCTTTGAGATCAAATATGCCAAGCTTGCAGCACCTGCAGGCTCTACAACAAACTTCATTCTTTCCATTAACAAAAACATTGCTTTTGTGATTTCTGTATCATCAACAAGAACAATCTCATCTATAAGTTTGCTAATAATATCAAAGGTCACTTGTCCTGGTATTTTTACGGATATACCGTCTGCAATTGTTCTTTCACCTCCACTTTCGGTTAAAGAGCCATTTTTGAGTGATTCATACATTGATGGAAATGATTTTGACTGAACACCGACAACTTTGACGTTTGGGTTTTTTTCTTTAATTGCAATTAAAATTCCAGCAGCCAATCCTCCACCACCTATTGGAAGATAGATTTCGTCTACATCTGGCAAGTCATCTAAAATTTCTAGACCTATAACTCCATGAGCAGCTATGATTTGAGGATCATCAAAAGCATGTATCATAGTAGCTCCGGTCTCTTTAGCAATTTCTTTTGCTTTGGCTGATGATTCCTCATAATTTGTTCCTTCCAAAATTACATTGGCACCATATCCTCTAGTTGCAGCCACTTTTGCAGGAGATGCATTTTTTGGCATTACAATAGTACAAGAAATTTTTTCTAACGATGATGCAAATGCCATTCCTTGAGCATGATTACCTGCTGATGCTGCAACGACGCCATGTTTTTTCTCTTCATCTGATAATGATTTGATTTTGAAATAAGCGCCACGAATTTTAAACGAGCCGGTTCTTTGTCGAAACTCTGCTTTCAGGTAAACCTCAGATTCAGTAATTTCACTAAATGTAGTTGAATGAATCAATGGAGTCTTCTTTATCTCATTTCCTCGCATTGAATTTGCCTTTACTATTTCATCATATGACGGGTTCATTGGAAATGTTGCTACTAATACGGCGTATTTGACTTCTTCTATTCAAAAATTGTATCCTTAGTCAAATTTTATGCGTGTATTTTGAGAAATGCCTAAATAGTTCAATTAGATCGATCAAATTATATCAAGAGATCGGAACTCCCCTTGAGAAAATTTCTCATTTTCCGGTTTCTTGATTTTAATTTATAATTAAATAATTTTTTTAAGATTATTCAAGCGTGTTAAAATATTTTCTTTTACAGAATCAGAAATTTTTCTAGGATCAAACAGTCCTTCTCTATTTTTATTTTTAACAAATTCCAAATCTACAGTGAATAAGCAACCTTCTTCACCAGTAATTAATCTATTATCATCAATCAACACAGAAGTTATTTGATAAGTTTCAATTAAAAGAGAATCAAGTTCATTAAACAGCTTTGTCTTTTTTTCTGATAATTCCTGAAAGTCAACTCCTGCATCTTTTTCTATTTCCGCATAAACTTTTTCTCGAAATTCATCATTTTCATAAAATATTTCAAATAATTTTTGATGATCAAGGTCTTTGTATCCCATCTCTTTTAGTTTATTTAAAACAAATTCATCACTATTATCAGAAATTTGTTGTTCATTATTTTTTGTTAAATCAACAATCTCAGATAATTCTTTTTGACAATCAAGTACTCGTTGGTCTGGTTTGTAATACAACAATACATGAAATTGTATTGATATATGTCCCGATATTAAATAATTGCTTTCCATAATCTCAAACTTTATAAAAATTCTCCTGAGATCTTCATTATTAGTAATAGTTACATCTTGAATAGACCAATCTTTTAGATTAGTACTAATTTTTTGAAAATAATCCATTACTAGTTTTGGATCAAATGTTTTCTGTGTTGTTATAGTAGAATCACCCATCATAACTTTTACATCAATCATTTTTGTCAGATCAGTTATTTTTGATAGAAACAAATTTTCAATCTCTTCATTTTTTTGATTTAATTGTTGAATGAAATCATTGGTAGATTTTATACCTAAGCGCACACGAAATAGCAAATTATTGTTCTCCTTAAACCTTCATCTACATCTAAATATACAAAATCATAATTCTAGGCATGGAAAAATCTAAAATCAGATGTGAACATTGTAACGGAGAAATTATAGAACATTATGATGAGCATTACAAGGGAATAAGAGGGAAATGCCCCCGTTGTAAGATTGATTTTCCCTTGGAATAAGAGGAGTAAAAATGAATGAAGATAAAAATAAAGATCAACCATTAGATTCCGAGTCCATGATCTTGGAAACTCAAAAAAGAGTTTGGGGGGCTCTTAAAAAAGGTTATGAGTATTCAGGAATGGTTGACGAATCAGATCAATTTCTAAGAAAAAATGTATTTTTAAAATTGGATATGGTAATACTCTATGTAGATTTAGTTGGTTCAACTACAATGACATTAGAAATGCCTGCAGAAAAAATAGCAATAATTATTAGCTCGTTTGCACAAGAAATGGCTGCAGTAATTAGACAATATCATGGATATGTACTAAAGTTTGTAGGTGATGCGGTAATTGGATATTTTGTTTCAGATCAAGATGATATTTACGGAACAGGAGCAGCAGATGATGCAGTAAATTGTGCAAAATCAATGATCTCAGTAATTCAAAAAGGAATCAACCCAATTCTAAATCAGTATGATTATCCAGATTTGATGGTAAAGATTGGAGTTGATTTTGGACAAAATATTGTAGTTAGATACGGGGCAGATATGGAACACTCTCAAGTGGATTTGATTGGCCCACCAATGAATATTGCTTCAAAAATTCAAAACTTGGCAAAACCTAACCAAATCTTGATTGGCATTGATGTATTTATAAAACTACATCCAGATTTGCAAAAAGAATTTACTCAAATCATTTGGAAGAATACTAAATGGGAATATCGCTCCAGATTAACTGGGGAAATTTATGAAGTGTATGAACACAAAGAATAATTTTTTCAATAATTAATTAACTAAATAGTAAATCTATCTGGACATTCAACATGCTCATAATGATGTTCAGTGAATTTTTCTTGAACAATATAGATTACAATCTTATGCAGTTCATTATTTTTGATATCTTTTTTACATTTGAGACATATCTTTTTTGATTTGGTCATGTGTATCAGCGATCTAAACTACGAATCTATAAGGATCAGCGATCAGCTCAAATTGAGCTCAAATGATTAATATTTTACTAAACAGTATATCAAATACCTAAAGCAAGGCAGAAATATGGCAAATAGGAACCAATTTTATGGATAATTTAGTGATTAAACACCTACAAGACCTCTATGGATTAAATCCCAACATCCCTCATCTTGCATTACAATTTCCTAGATTGCCACCCGGATTAACTCATCCAATGTTTAAAATTTATGAAGGCCCAACGAAAGAACAATTTTCAGAAGAAGTTGCCAATATTAGTCAAAAACTTCAAGGATTCCAACATATGTATCAACAATATGCAGCGGGATTACTATCAATGAATTCTGCAATAATTCCTCCTGGACATCCACTATATAATAGACAAAATTCAGTTGAAACACTTCAAGTTACTAATGATAAATTATTAAAAGAAAACTTGGGACTAAAGAAAAAACTAGATAAAGAAACTACATCTAATAATTATTAGAAACGAGGTTCTATTTCTAAAATTATAATTAGTAAAAATCCTTATTAATTTCCTAAATCAATTTCGGTTATGATAAAAACTCCTGCGGATAAATGGAAGATTGCTGTGGCAAAACACCGTAAACAATGTCAAAGTATTCTAAAAATATCAAATAATGTCAGATATGCAGGAGTCATAAACGTATATGGTAGAACCTTAACTGGAATAGTTCAACCAAATCTAAAACCTCTCTTAAAATCCGAACAAGTAAAAAATGAGTTTTTCATTATTTCTACTTTAATATCATTAAGAAAAAATATTGCCAGTACAGTTGGGAAATTGGAACATGTAATTTTACAACATCAAAAAATAACAATTGTGATTTTACAGAAAAATAATATCACATATTATGTATCAATAAACAAAAAAGAAAAAGGTATAGAGAAGATTATCTCTTTAATAAAAAAGATAATCTAAGCTGGTGTAAATCCTTGATATCCGCCTGTTTGTTGAGCACTATCATCAAAGTTTGGCTCAAATAAGGAAATTAGATACTCATCTGGATCCATAATTACTGCATTTTTCCCTGCATCTTTTTCAACAATATCACGATGAATTTTAACACCTTTGTCTCTTAATTCATCTAATGCAGATTTTAGATCACCGACAAGAAATCCTATAGTAATACCGTTTTCAATAGAACTACCAACATGTTGTTCAGTTAATGATGCTGGATGTAAACTCAATAAAGCTCCAGATGTACCCAAATCAATCCAAGTTCTTCTTTGTTTTTTAATTGGAAGTCCTATAATTTCATGATAAAATTGTAAGGATTTGTCTAGGTCATTTACAGCCAAAATTACATTTCCAACTTTTTTGATATTCACAAATCACATAGCCAGAAGTTCTTTAAATCCATTGTCATTTAACTTCGACCATAGTTTCGGTCCTTTCTACACCATTGATTTTTTGAATCTGATTAGCAACTTCTTTAATCTGAACTAGTTGTTCAACTTCAATTATTGCAACAGCATCAAATTGTCCACTTGTTGGAAAAGAATCAGTTATTGAGGAAACTTTTCGTAATCTTGCAGCTATGAGTTTCTTTGGAGATTTTACTAAAATTATTGCTCTTACCAACCCAGATTTACCTCTACCTCAATTAATGTTTCAGTTGTAACAATATCTTTAATTTTTTTAAAATCAATTACCATATTGTTGATTTCATCAATATTTCCTTGTAAAAGCACACTAATGTCTGCTCTTCCGGCAACTATCATAATCTGTTTTAAAATTTTACGTTTTTTCTTTAATATTGTGACGACCAAATCCACCTTACCGGGTTTAACAGTAATCAAACATAATGCACGCATAATTAGTACATGTTAGTGGATCGGATAAAGATTCCTAGTCAGACGCATCTTGAGACCTTGCTTCTTCAAGATATGCCCTTCTTTCTTCATTAACTTTTTCCTGGTCAATTTCTATATTATCATCAACTATAACAATACCAGCATCAGCAAATGGTTCTTCCTTTACTTTTTTGTTCTTTGATTTTGTAGATTTGGATTTAGTCTTATTGGCTTTAACCTTTGTAGTTTTTGCTTTGATTGTATCTTTGTTTTTTCTAGTTTCTTTTTCAACCATGAATATCGAAAATCAAGAGTTCCTATGGTTTTTAAAGATTATGCAAGATGATTTTTGTAGAAATTATTTAGTAAATATTTTTTGTAGATTAATTAAAATATTATTTTCATAATCACATACAATTAATTACTCAATTCTGCGCACAATATAATGAAATATCAACAGGTAAATCTTATTTAATAAATAAAATTCTGTTTTAAAGGATAAATATTTTTGATATTAACAGATCGATTTAGTTTTTGTTTCTATGATTTTTTTTAGGAATCTGTAAGCAATATTTTAAGTGCCGGAGGCGGGATTTGAACGCGCGACAGCCCGGTCTTCAGCCGAGTGCTCTCCCAGGCTGAGCTACCCCGGCACTGAGAAAAAGGCACTCAAATGAGGAATTAAAGTTTGTCTTTTCAGATCTTCCATATAATATCCTCTTTGTTTTTCCGTTTATTGATTAAACGACCCATTACAAAAAACAAATCAGATAACCTGTTGAGATATTTGATACAATTTGAATTGATTTCGTCTTTTTTACTTAATTGAACTACTTGTGTTTCTGCTCTTCTCACAACAGTTCTAACATAATGTAATTGTGCTGCAGCAATATTGCCTCCTGGTAAAATAAAATTTG
>Ga0208879_1002272_pt1 | contig 17179 bp, 17 predicted proteins | sample Knorr_S15_td_Bot_FD_185605 | JGI IMG/M metagenome (GOLD analysis project Ga0208879, IMG submission 185605) | Marine microbial communities from Southern Atlantic Ocean transect - Knorr_S15_td_Bottom_ad_5009_LV_A (SPAdes) (version 2) | ecosystem: Environmental > Aquatic > Marine > Oceanic | place... | reverse complement strand
AGATATCGATTGTCCTGTTCTTGTGGTGATGGGTCTTCAGGATCGTGTCTTCTACGATGCTGAGGTCGTTGCCCAACTGATGCGACGTATAGCAGACGTCCGGCGTGTAGACATTCCTGATGCGGGGCATATGCTGCCGCTGGAAGCACCTGCCGACCTTATACGGGAACTCGAACAGTTCGCAAACAATCTGTAATCCGGTTGCGAATCACCAAAGCCCTCACTGTCTATTTGTCTACATAAACCCCTTGATGCTAAGTTCACTGCGCACGTCCCTGTTTCACATTATCAATCGCCGATTTTTCTTCGGCTGGGTAATTCTCCTAGTCACCTGCTTTGCCATGATTGCCAGCGGACCTGGCCAGTCGCACCTGATCGGGCTTTATTTCGAAGACATCAGCCGCGAAATGACCTTTTCGTTTGCTGCCGACTGGATGGGCAGTAACCGTCAGACAGCGATCACCTTCGCTTATGGTGGTGCTACTTTCCTGGCCGCGTTCCTCCTGCCCTATGTGGGAAAATTGCTCGATCGCTATGGTCCGACTGTAATTCTTTCTCTAGTCATCGTGGGCCTGGCTGTTACAGCAACACTTTTCAGCCTGGCCCGTGAGTGGGCTGTGGTTGCTATTGCATTCGGTTTTCTGCGTTTTCTGGGTCAGGGCTCTCTGATGCTGGCCTGCGTCAACCTGGTCTCGCAATGGTTCGACCAAAGGCGGGGATTCGCACTGGGGATCATGTCGCTAGGATTTCCGCTGTCTATGGCTATGCATCCCCCGATCTGCCAGTCGCTGATCGATCTCGTCGGGTGGCGAACCTCGTGGGTATGGCTGGGTATTAGCACCGTGGTATTATTTCTGCCGCCGATCCTGCTTTTGGCGCACAGCAAACCTGAACTGCTCGGCCTTAAACCCGATGGCGCCAGTACAAACAGCGGTACTGCTTCAGAATCCGGGAAAGAACCAGAAATCTGGGGCCTGACTCGGGGCGAGGCCTTACGCACATCAACGTTTTATATCATCACCGCCGGCCTGACTGCATTGTCCATGCTGGTCACCACCCTGCATGTATTTTTTACAGGCATATTGACCAGTCATGGTCTGGAGCCACAGACCGCCACACTGATGTTTACTGTTACTGGAATCACAGCAGCTGTCTCAATGCCCATTGTGGGTCAAATGCTGGATAAGTTCCGCACCGACTGGATGTTCTGCGGCGGTCTGTTGGTGATGGTCGCGTCCCTGGTCTCGGTTACTTTTGTCAGTGACCTACCCAGTGCGGTCGTTTTTGCGATTATTTTCGGCATTAACAACGGTGTCACAATGACATTTTTCGGTTTCCTATGGCCGCGTTATTTTGGACGACGGCATCTTGGCAGCATCCAGGGTATTGGACAGATGGTGGGTATTGTAGGCGCTTCGATTGGAGCGATTCCGTATGCCATCGCCTACGACCGTGCGTGGGATCTCGATGTCACCCTTAGAGTACTGGCGCTGATGCCCCTGGTCTTTGCAGGTGTCGCTTTATTCCTTCGTGAACCCAAAGGCGATTTCGGTCACTGAATACGATGGCGTGATCAGACATCACCGGCGTAACAAACAACAATCCGCCAAAACTATCGGATTCTCAACTGCCTCAGCAGTAATTCCGGTTCCAGAGTGCTTGCAACGCTTCAGTCACCGAATTTGACAAAGGACTCATTTGTGTTGCTTCTATGGCTTCTTTCAGGTGAGACAACTCTGCGAGCCCAATTACCGCCCCATGGATCGCATCCTGATCCAGTACAAAACGCAGCGCTTTTTGAGCATCAGACCCGTCCATCTCTGCTAATACCTCGCGAACCATATCCGCCCTTTTTAGCTCGCTGTCATAGTCCGAATTTCGAGTCACTGGTATCTCCCGTCCATGCCGCACCCGACTGGCAAGGATTCCGGCGGCATATACCCGAATACCCAACACGCCGACATCAGATTGCTGACACGCGTTGAGCAGGCCTGTGTAATCCTCGCTGTGCCAGTGCCCCTTAATGTCGCATCCTGCGCTGGGGTTGATCAGGTTGTAATACACCTGTGCGGTATCTACCCGACCGCTTTGAACCACTGCACGGCAGGCACTGGCATCACCTAAAGCCGTGAAACCGACAAATTCGGTCAGACCTTCCGCCTGGATTCGATCAAGCGCATCGAGCACACCATCTGATCTCATCACCTCGTTCAGAGGTAGCTGGTGATCACCACTTCCCAGTTTATTGTGCAATTGAAGCAGTGGCACCGACGTCATTTTTAATCTGCGCAGGCTTTGCTCCAGTGACTGTCGAATCTGTCCCGTGTAATCACCGCCCTCTGGGTCGACCGCTACCTTGGTAGAAACTTGAGGACGATCCTTATCCGGCAGTTCACTCAGCAACCAGCCAACGACCTCTTCCGACTGGCCGTTTCCATATGAAGCAGCCGTATCAATCCAGTTGATACCAGCCTGAACTGCTGCCTGAAGCGCGTCCCGCCGAGTCTCATCACTGGCGTGCAGCAGAATCCCACCAACGAATCCGCCACCAAAAACCAGTTCTGAAATCTGCAGACCGGTCCTGCCGAGCGAGTACTTTTTCATGATAGCTTCTCCTGATCAGAAGCAGCCTGACTGCCGTGTAAGAGATTGACCTCGACCCTGCCGTAGCTCTCAACCTCAACATGAACAACAGACCCTACGGGCGGAGGGTTTCCACCACGCGCTTCTCGGGCAGCTACGATATTCTGTATCTGATAACCTTGCTCAGGATCAGCGGGCTGGGCTGCCGGTGGCAACATTGTCGTTCGCCGCTCATCCTGATGGGCTGGAACAAGCAGTTGTGCAGCTTGCCGAAGATCGTCTGTATTCATCAGTCAGGCAGAATATAGCCAGCGGTCAGGTCCCAGCCTCGTCTACTAAGCGCTATTGTACTGTTGATCTATACTAAACACAGCGCGCAGGATGTACTCTGATTCACCAGCACGGCTGCGACGATCTGAACAATATCCCACGGAGAGCATCGATGACAGGAGCACCCAGACGCCTCAGGAGCCGCGAGTGGTTTGATATCCCCGGCAACCCCAGTGCAACCGCCACCCACATTGAACGGTATACCAATTTCGGCATTTCCGCCGCGGAGCTTCGCTCAGGCAACCCAATTATCGGAATCGCACAAACCGGTAGTGATCTGGTGCCCTGCAACAGGATACATGTCGATTTAATACCCCGGATTCGCGACGGCATCCGGGAAGCCGGCGGCATTGCCCTGGAGTTCCCTGTTCATCCTATACAGGAAAGTGGCAAAAGGCCGACGGCGGCACTGGATAGGAATCTGCAGTATCTCAGTCTGGTCGAGGTCCTGTTCGGCTATCCACTCGATGGTGTGGTGCTGACAACTGGCTGCGACAAAACCACTCCCGCTATGCTGATGGGCGCTGCAACTGTGGATATTCCAGCAATCGCACTGTCTGGCGGACCCATGCTCAACGGGTACTGGCGTGGGAAACTCGCGGGATCCGGAACCATCTTATGGGAAGCCCGAAAACTTCTGGCTGAAGGTGAAATCGATGACGAAGAGTTCATACAGTTGGTCGCTGATGCCACCCCCTCTCCTGGCCACTGCAACACAATGGGTACTGCCACGACAATGAATTCGCTTGCCGAAGCGCTCGGCATGTCTTTGCCAGGCAGTACTGCCATTCCAGCACCACATAAAGAACGGGCCGAAACAGCCTATAAAACCGGCCGTCGTATTGTCGAAATGGTAGAAGAAGATCTAACGCCGTCAAAGATTCTGACCCGAGAAGCGTTCGAAAATGCAATCGTTGTTAACTCGGCAATCGGTGGCTCTACCAATGCTCCCATTCATTTGAATGCGATTGCCCGTCACGCCAATGTTGAGCTCGATATCAGTGACTGGGAAACTGTGGGGCTGGCCGTTCCCTTGCTGGTTAACCTGCAGCCCGCGGGCGAATACCTTGGCGAAGCCTACCACCAGGCGGGGGGCGTACCGGCCGTTATGCACGAGCTACTAAAAGCTGGAAAACTGCACGGCAGTTCCATGACGGTAGCTGGATCGACCGTTGAAGAGAACTGTGCCAATAGTCCATCGCTGAATCCCGATGTAATCAGACTGTATGCAAACCCAATGATGGAGAACGCCGGATTTGTTGTCCTCAAAGGCAACGTGTGTGATGCTGCAATTATGAAAATCTCTGTGATCAGTGATGAATTCAGACAACGCTATCTTTCAGAACCGGGGCAGGAAAACGTCTTTGAAGTTCGTGCAATCGTCTTCGAAGGTCCGGAGGATTACCACAAAAGAATCAACGACCCGGCCCTGAAAGTAGATGCACACTGCATTCTCGTGATCCGCGGTTGTGGTCCGGTCGGGTATCCCGGATCAGCGGAAGTCGTCAATATGCAACCGCCTGACGCTCTAATCCGGGAAGGCATTCGTGAACTGCCCACCCTGGGTGATGGCCGCCAGAGCGGCACCTCCGGTAGTCCATCGATTCTGAACGCTTCTCCTGAATCAGCCATTGGCGGTGGACTGGCCTTGCTGGAGACAGGGGATACTCTGAAAATTGACCTCAACCAGGGTACCCTGGATGTTCTTATTCCGGATGAGGAACTTGCGACACGCGCTGCTGTGCTTGAAAACCGAATTCCTGAACATCAAACACCCTGGCAGGAGATCTACCGCGATACTGTAGGACAACTATCGAGCGGCGGCATTATTGAACTGGCTACAAAATATCAGAAATTGAGAAACATTATCCCCCGTCACTCACATTAACCGACACAGTATTCAGCGTTCGACTTTGTCGCGAGGTTGGCCGGTCGATAGAAAGGCTTTAATGTTTTCGATGACGCGTAGACCCATTTCGTCACGTGTCTCAGTCGTGGCCGTCCCCACATGAGGTGACAGCAGGACATTGTCAAGACTGGTCAGATGCTCGCCAACCCCCGGTTCGGTGAGAAAAACGTCCAAGCCGGCGCCGGCAATCTTGCCCTGAATAAGCGCGTCAGACAGTGCTGCTTCGTCCACCACCGCGCCCCGTGCCGTATTGATCAACACCGCGCCAGATTTCATTTTGGACAATGCGTTGGCATCTATCAGGTTCCGGGTCTGTTCCGTCAGCGGACAGTGCAAAGAAACGATATCGGCTATTTGCAGCAGTTCATCCAGGGTAGCGCAATATCGTGCATCGCACGCCATTTCAGCCTCAGGTTTTGGAGTCCGGCTGTGGTAAACCACGGTCATCCGGAAAGCCGCGGCGCGGCGTGCAACAGCAGTCCCGATTCCGCCCAGCCCGATAATACCCAATGTTTTCCCCCAGACCCTGCTCCCGGAGTTAGGGTCATCAATACTTAAACCTTGCCAGCCGCCGTTCTGATCAGGGTGTCGCCATGGACCAGGCGGCGGCACAAGCCGAGCAGCAGAGCAAATGTCATATCCGCAGTTTCTTCTGTTACAACGTCCGGGGTGTTGGCCACCACGATTCCGCGTGCCGTTGCCGCTGCGATATCGACATGTTCGGTGCCCGCACTGATACAAGCGATCAGCTTTATGGTGTCTGGGAGACTCGCGATGAATTCCGCATCCAGGCGGTCACCGCCCCACGGGCACAGTACAGTGGCCCCCTCACAGCGTGATCGAACCTCGTCCAATGAAAGTGGGTGATCCTCCTGGTTGAGGCGTACATCGAACTGCCTGGCCAATTCATCGCAGGCGCGTTGTGTCCATCTGCGAGTCGCCACAACCACCGGTGTCGTCATTCCTCTCTCCTGTCTACGGTCATATCTCAGCCGCTGTACGGATTAAAATGCATCGAGCGTATCAACTTAGCTGGACGGAGTACGGCGGGGCTTCACCTGGTAGATTGCGCAGCACTGTAACTAAAATTTAGCACCATTTGCAAACTGGCCGGATGACAGCCAATCTCGAAACCTTGCCTGGCACGTCGGTTCAGGTACAGTGGAGCATTCGTGCACGGTCACCTAGCTCAACCAACAATCCGGGGTTATCAATATGGGTTCTGACAAGAAGACAGCAATCATCACTGGGGCGGGGTCTGGCGTCGGCCGGGCCGCAGCACTGGCACTCTATGCGCAAGGCTATGCCGTGACACTCGCCGGGCGCAGATCTGACACGCTCAATACAACAGTAGAACTCGCCCAGGACGACGGCGAACGCATCCTGGTCGTGCCCACCGATGTCAGTGATCCTGAGTCGGTCAAAAATTTATTCGAAAACACCCGCCATCAGTTTGGCCGCGTTGATGTGCTTTTCAATAATGCCGGACTCGGTGCGCGACCTGTTCCGCTCGAAGAACTCACCATCGAGGAATGGCGGAGCGTTGTCGATGTCAACCTGACGGGCGCATTTTTGTGTACACAGGCAGCATTTCGGGTGATGAAGGCACAACAACCTCGCGGCGGTCGAATCATCAATAACGGATCGGTGTCCGCTTACGCACCACGACCGAACTCCGCACCTTATACGGCCACCAAGCATGCGATCAGTGGGCTGACCCGTTCGACGTCACTGGATGGTCGTGCCTATAACATCGCCTGCGGACAGATTGATATCGGCAATGCCCTCACCGAGATGACAGAAAAAATGTCCTCCGGTGTTCAGCAGGCCGATGGCAGCGTTGCGGTGGAACCGACGATGAACGTCGATGATGTCGGACGCGCTGTCGTCTATATGGCTGAATTGCCCCTGGATGCCAACGTACTTTTTATGACGGTGATGGCGACCAACATGCCGTTTGTTGGTCGCGGTTGAACGACACCCACGTATCTGCGCAGTCCTGAATCGTCACGTTCCGACAGTCAGCGGATCTACCAGTCTTTTCAACGCCGCCAGTGTGCTCAACGCCACAATCCTGCCGGTTCTGGGATTGTCGTCGGTTGGAACATTTTCTATCTTGAGTTCAAAACGGGCGCTGTCCGATTCCACTGTGATCAAGTGTGTGTTTCGATTGACTGCCGGGTCGGCCCAAACTTCAAGCCAGGTCCGATCCGGTCCGATACCGGCCAGCCCCAAAGCAGCGGCCACGTTAACATTGGCAGGAAACGCCGTCACGCCATCTCTTGCGGAGCCTTCAAACACTTTGAGCGGCTGATCAACAGAGTTCAGATCGATTTGCTGTTTTTCGATGTGCGGGGCGCCTGCCAGGGCTGCGGGCGGTTTTCGGGTAACGATGGTGACCCGCTGAATGTCCCCGAGCGCGGCGGCGCGTACGGCGTCAAGACCCAACACAGCGCCGCTGGGCACATTGATACGGGCACCAGTAATCTGGGCCATTTCGACCAGATGCCAGTTAGCAAGTAACCCCCCCACACTGACCGGAATCAATACTTTTCCCAGCCGTACTACCGGTTCGGCAACCTGACTGAACACTGCAGCAGGTGCACATTCGACCACCACATCGCAGTCTTTCGCAAGTTCAGGTAATGTTACGACTGGAACCTGCTGTCGCAGGCCACTCAATCTCAGTCGGGCTGCGTCTTTGTCACGCGCTGATACTGCAGTCAGCGTCAAACCTTCAAAGCCTTCATCCAGACGGCGTGCCAGCGTCAGGCCGATAGCGCCAAGGCCACCAATGCCAACCTTTAGTGGGGCTCTATGCTGTGTTCTCACGATGCGCAACTCCCACTAGTTCGTTGGTCGGCAACTGCCAACCCGAGCGCACCCTTCGCCAAACCAGGTATCCACTGATCGCAAGCAATATGACACCCATACTGGATCTGACAGCTCCCCCCATCATAAAGACCGGAATCGATATGGCTGCTGTCATGCAAGGGCTGTAGGCTAAGGTCCACCGGCGCCTGAACTGGCTACTTTGGTACAGCGGGAAAATAGCCGAAAAAAGAGCCAGCACCAAGAAAAGCAGTGACCACGGGCGAGTCACAAATGGCGACAGATCTGTCGTTATCGCAAAGGACCGGGCCAGATTGAGCTCAGCAATATTGCCCAGCACGACGCCAAGAATCATCGGCGCCAGGGGAAAGCCAAAATGCCGCATCACCAATCCCAGGATCCCAAACCACAACAGGGTCCAAAGGTCGAATTCGACGTTATTGATTGCAAAAACCCCAATACCGCAAAACCCTAGAATTACACTGGCTAATATGTACATTCGTACCTTGGTAACCAGTACGAATGCCCTGAGCATGAAAGACTGCAGGCCCAGCATCAGAAACGTCGCGACAAAAAACGCGAGGAAGATCGAATAGGCCAGAACCGGCTCCTCTGCGATGAACGTGGGGCTCGGGATCACGTCGTGTATCAGCAGCGCACCGAGCATCACGGCCGTTGTCACGTCACCGGGAATACCCAGCGCCATCATCGTAATCAGTGCCCCCCCTTCCACTGCATTATTAGAGCTTTCCGGTGCGATGATGCCCTCGGCAATACCGGTTCCAAATTTTTCAGGATGCTTGGAGACCTTCTTCGCCTGATCATAAGCGAGGATGTTGGCGATCGAGCCGCCCGCACCCGGGAGAATGCCAGTAAACACACCAATCAATGAAGAACGAACGACCGTTGTCCAGCGTTTCAGCACCTCGCGGATCGCCCGCCGGTGCTCGATTCGGACGTGAACAGTTCCCCTCTGGCTCAGGGACTTTCTCGCCGCCGAGCGATCTTGGACATCACTGAGCAGTTGACTAAACGCGAACAAACCTATCAACACCGCAATAAAATCAAACCCCTGCAATAACGCATCAGAGCCAAAATTAAAGCGTGCCATGCCCACCGCTTCGTCCTCACCGACTGTCCGGATCAGCAGTCCCACGGCACCGGCGATCAGTCCCTTGATAAGGTCCTTGCCTGCCAGGCTGGCGGTAATGGTCAACGCAAACATCACCAGCATAAAATAATCCCAGGGATTGAATTCCAGACCAATCCTGGCGAGTTGCGGCGCTAGAGTCACCAACAGGACGGCACTGATGATACCGCCGCTGAACGACGACCACACACCGATGCCCAGGGCAAGCCCTGGCTCACCTCTTCTCGCCATCGGAAATCCATCAAAAGTCGTCGCAACGGATGACGGTGTACCGGGAATACCAGTCAGGATTCCGGCCATCAACCCCCCGGAAAGACCCCCCACCAATACACTGACCATAGTCGCTAAACCCTGTGATGCAGGCATACCGAAGGTAAATGGGAGGGTCAACACTATGGCCATCGCGATGGTAAATCCCGGAATGGCACCTGCAATCAACCCGCCAGCGACACCAATCACCATCAGCATTACTGTCTGCAGCGTGGCAAGTTCAGCCACAGCGCCCAGGATATTATCGATGATCATAACTACTGGAGGATGCGTCCTGTCGGGCTACCTAAATGGATTAAAGATCTCGCCCGGCGGAAGCAGAACACCCAGTCCAAAGGTAAAAATGCACCACATGCCACCAACAGTGGCGAGTGCAACAAGCGCGTGGACAACCAGATTGCGAGGCGACCATCCTCCGAGTACACACTGCAGCAGGAAAACAAACGTCACACCACCGATCAGCATACCCAGTACTGGCAAGCTGGCAACATAACCGAAAAACAGGACAAAACACCAGATCGGATTCTGCCAGATCGAAAACCAGTGTTTTAATCCCTTGCCAGCTGTTGATGATGAATCGTCAAACGTCCTGGTGCGCCGAATCGATTGAACAAAATAAAGGACTGTCAGGACCGACAACGCGACCAAGACAACGCGCGGCCATGCCGACGGCGGCAACACACCGTAGTCCGGTTCGCGGATAGAGAAACTGGCCCAGAAAAATATTCCGCAGAAAACCATCAAGATGATGGCAATGACAGTATCCCGGTTTAGTCGATTCATACCACTGTGGCAACGTCATAAAAGACGCGCGGCACGACGATCGCCGTGCCGCGCATATCACACATTGAGGTCGTGCAATTACTTCTTGAACATTCCGATCTTGATGGCTACCTTTTCATGATCAGCATAGGCTTTGTCCGCCCAGGCGCGATAACCCGCCGGGCCAACCCAGTTAATGTCTGTACCCTTCGCATCCATCTGAGCCAGAAGGTCGGCATCTTCAGCTGCGGCCTTAAACACACCAGACCAATGCTCGATCACATCGGCTGGCGTGCCTTTAGGCGCTACGATTCCCCGTTTTAGGGCATAGACAAGATCAACACCTTGTTCTTGAAGAGTCGGCAGATCAGGCAAGTGCTTTGAACGTTCCTCCGCGGCTATGCCGTAGGCTTTCAGGTCGCCATTCTCAAGGTACTTGCGGCCTGAAGCCACATTCAGTGTGCCCAATTGAATAGCATTGGACAGCAATGCTGTCATCCGCTGACGTGTTCCATCAAAAGGCACGTACTTGAATTTCATCCCGGTCAGATCTTCCAGAATCAGCCACATAAACTGACTCGTTGAACCGAACGTGGCTCCCGTGAGAATGGTTTCTGGCGCCGCTTTGGCTGCCTGATCCAACTCCGCCAGGGTGTTCCAGGGTGCGCTACCGGCTGCGCCTATGATATCCGGAGTGGATGTCAATAAGGCGACTGTGTCGAATGCCTCAAAGCTGAAATCGATCCGACCGTTTAGGTAACTCGTGATAGCACTCTGATGTATTGCAAATAACGTACAACCATCAGCTTTTGCCTTTCGAGCCTCCTTCGCACCCTTGTTACCACCTTGGCCAGAAACAGTAACTACTTTGATCTTAGGCGTGACATCGAGATTTTGAATCGTATTTTCAAATATTGAAAAGATGACATGGGTGCCCCCGCCCGCTTTCCATGGAACGATGAGTTTAGCTGTCTTACAAGGAATATCTGCGGCCATTGTTGGTCCCGATACCCAGGCCATAGCAACAACTGCCACTGAACAAAAACACCTGACTAAAATTTTCATGAAACAGTCCTCCATTAGTTACGACCTTGACCGCGGTCGTTTTGCGTTTGCTGGAACCTTATTCTCCTTGCCGGCTACTGTACTGCGCTAGCCAGCCGACATAAGTGCCATTGTTGACAAGTTTGGTCTGTGATGCAAGGCATAAGGCGTTCCCTACTGGTCAGACAACTGATCGACTATATGGCGAGCGATCGGAAAACACGAGGTGGCAGCCGGTGACGGTGCATTACACACGATCAAACTGTTACCGGTGTGATAAAACAGAAAATCGTCGACCAATCGTCCATCAGCACTGACCGCCTGGGCGCGAATTCCCGGTGGATAAGGCTGCAGATCACCCAACTGTACACCGGGGCTGTACTTCTGCACCTCTTTGAGAAAGCTCGGTTTCCACAGGCCTTTCTTGAGTTCCTGCATTGCAGCGGAGAGGTTCTTCCAGACAACCCTGCGGAAACCGGGAAACCTGACCATCTCCAGTGCATCTCCGCTGTCAAATGCAAACCGGCTGTACCCCTCACGTGAAAAATTGACCACGGCATTAGGACCCACCGTCACAGAACCGTCAATCATCCGCGTCAGATGGACGCCCAGAAACGGTAATGCCGGATCAGGTATGGGATAGATCAGGTGCCGGATGATCTGGTTATGATGCGCCGCCAGACGATAATAATCACCACGAAACGGGATGATCTGGAAATCCGGCGTGCCTCCCAGCGAGCGAACCAAGCGATCTGCCATCACACCACCACACCCAATCAACTTGCGGGTCGTTATCCTGCGGGCGTTACTGCGGACGATGACATCATTATCGGATTCAGTCAGGTCATCTACGTGGCTCCCATACAGAATTTCACCGCCGTCGGACTCAATCAGTTCAGCGAGCTTGTGACAGATCGCGCTGTAGCTCACAATGCCTGTGGAGGGTACGCGAATTGCGCTGAGCCCGGAAATATTCGGCTCGGCCTCAACCAGCTGCTTATGATCCAGAACGTCGATAGTCAGCCCGTTCTGTTTGGACCGCTCGATCAACACCTGCATACGTTCAACTTCGATTAGGTTAGTCGCGACCAGGAGTTTTCCACATTCGTCGAATTCGATGCGATGTTCGCGACAGAAGGATTTAATGGCACGGTTTCCCTCAAAACAAAACCGCGCTTTCAAGCTACCGGGCGTATAGTACACACCCGCATGAATCACACCACTGTTATGGCCGGTCTGGTGATACGCAGGTACTTGCTCTTTTTCGACAACACAGACCCGACTGCCGGGATAGCGCTGCTGTAGTTCCCGTGCCGTGCTCAGACCCAGGATACCTGCACCTATCAGCAGAAAATCATAATCCGTCACAAACCCTCCCTCGGGCTAATCGGTACAGGTACTGCTGCATACCGCTTTCAATAAGCTTTGTGAATCAGAAGGGTGCCCTCTGAGAGCACTACAGTGCAAGATTCAGGCACTGTGCCAGCGCCCACCAAGCACCCTTGCATCACCGGTCAGCCGCGTATTGCCTGTACGGATGAGACCTTCCACATCGGTGAACTCGAAACTGCCCTCATCCAGATTCAAAACGGTCGCATCGCCCGGACTGCCTGGTTTTAGAGATCCCAGTTCGGGTCGGCCGATGGCAGCAGCTGGACCACTGGTACTGGCTGCGATGACCTCATTCAAAGAGACCCCCAGCGCCAGAAACTTTGACAACGTGTTGAGCTGACTCTGCGCACTACCGTCAATGCTCAACACATGCACATCGCTTGAAATGCACTCGGGAAGAAAACCAGCATTGATCATTGCCTCTGCCGTGACAAACCCGAATGAGCCTTGTCCATGCCCAATATCGAATATCACTCCCCGTTCCCTTGCCGCGATGATTTCTTCCCGAACCGCACCATCTCGCATTCTGGCAGGTGCATTAGGAAACGGGCGAAAACAATGGGTCAGAATATCACCTTTGCGCAAGCGGGAGACGACTTCCAGGCGACTGGGCGGTGGCAGGTCGAGATGACACATCACCGGCAAACCCAACTCGTCTGCCACTTCCAGTGCCAGATCCAGAGGCGCAGCACCTTGGTCGTCACTCGCGCCCATACCCACCCGGACTTTTATCCCGACGATATCGTCGGGATAAAGCGACGCAACGTTTAGGCATGCGGTGGGATTCAACAGTCGCAGATCGCCGCACTCCCCGACCATGACCTCCCTGCTGAACGCGAATATGCCCGGGAACGAAATATTGAGAAACGCAAGAATTCTCGTTTCGGCGGGTTCGATGACATGCTTCAGAAAACCGGTAAAGTTCCCCGGACCGGCAGTTCCTGCGTCAATCAATGTGCTCAAGCCGGACGCCTTTGCATACGCGTCCGGTTCAATACCGATCGCCGCACCACCCCAGTAAACATGCGTGTGCAGGTCAATCAGCCCTGGGACAACCAGCCGGCCCGTCAGGTCATAACTCTCCAGTGCCTCGCTGGCAGGGATAAACTCCTGAATAATGGCAACAGAGCCGTCTTTGAACGCAATATCACAGACCTCATCGAGACCGGCCTGGGGATCGATCACCCGTGCCTGCTTCAAAACCAGATCGTACATCGATGGGTCTCCCTGCCCGGGTGGGCTGTCTGATGCACAGTGTGTAAAATTACAGGCGGATATATCCCGTAAAAACAGCCATCTGTGCAGTCGTCCAACACGCCGTGGGGCTATTTCGTTTGTTCAAGGGAGAGTTTGACATGATTCTTGATTCCTATGAAACACTGCATTGCGACGCTGGCTGGCGAAAATTCTCATTTCTACGGTTAGTGGCACTGGATGGTACAACCGGGATTTCCGAATACAACGAGTCCTACGGCAGTCCAGGCCTCACGCAGGTCATCGAAGGGCTACTGCAATGGGTCGTCGGCAAGGATGTGCTGGCACACGAGCGGATCTCTGCCGAACTCTATGCGCGTACACGGCAAGCACACGGGGGCATCGCCCAGCAAGCGATTGCGGCCATTGAGAACGCCCTGATAGACCTTAAAGCACGGCACCTGAAGGTGCCGGTCTATGAACTTCTGGGCGGCATGATGCGGGAGAGACTGCCACTGTATTGGTCCCACTGCGGCACCTACCGGCTCGCGCAAACAGCGCACCATCTCGACAGCCCCCCGGTAAGCTCATTGGACGATCTGACCCGCTTGGGTGCAGAAGTTTCAGCTGCGGGTTTCAGCGCCCTGAAAACAAATATTTTTCTTTTTGACGGCACGCCACGGATGCATCAGCCGGGGTTCGCCAGAGCGCCGGGCTGGCCGGCACTGAATGCCGATCGTCAAATCATCCAGTCCCTTCGGAGCCAACTCGAAGCGTTTCGAGCTGGAACTGGCCCGGATATCGGGATCATGCTCGACCTCAACTTTAACTACCGCACCGAGGGCTACCTCGCGGTTACCCGTGCACTGGATGACCTGAACTTAGAGTGGTTCGAGATTGATATTTATGATCCAGCAGCACTGTCACTGGTCCGCAGGTCCGTCAGAACCCCGATCGCATCCTGCGAGTCATTGTTCGGACTTCGAGGCTATCGCCCGTTCTTTGAACACCAAGCGATGGATGTTGCAATCGTGGACGTGCCATGGAACGGTATATGGCAGTCTTTGAAGATCGCAGCACTGGCTGAAAGCTTTGAGGTCAATGTGGCGCCACACAACTTTTATGGCCATTTGTCGACCCTGATGAGCGCCCACTTCTGCGCTGCAATTCCGAATTTCCGGATTATGGAAATCGACATTGATGATGTGCCCTGGAAAGACGAGATCGTTACCCACACCCCGAATATTGTGGATGGAGAACTCAAGCTCTCCGAGAGAATCGGCTGGGGCACGGATCTGAACGACGACGCGATCCATCAGCACCCCGCCACGCCTTCAGGCCGTGAAAATTTTGAGCGGGGAATGGGTTGATCTGATTGCAGGTCGACCCATTGGCTTCAGATGAACCCGTCGAGACCACGCTAAGGCAGGCTTATTCGAGATGAACCCAACTGCCGGCTGGCTGACCCTCACCCAGGAAGAAACAATCGATCCCACCTTGCCGATCTGTGACCCCCATCACCATCTGTGGGATCATCGGCCAAACAGCGTACCCGACACCTACCTTTTGGATGATTTTCTCTCCGACATCGATACCGGTGAACACAATATCGTAGCTACTGTATTTATCGAATGCGGCACAATGTTCAGTGTCGATGGGCCTTTTGACTTGCGGCCGGTCGGCGAGACTCAGTTTGCCAATGGCATGGCGGCGATGAGTGCTTCCGGGCTGTACGGGTCAACACGGGTCGCGGCAGCGATTGTTGGCACCGCTTACCTGACCGCTGGGGACGGTGTTGCCTCAGTACTTGATGCTCAGTTAGCGGCCGGGGGAAGCCGCTTCAAGGGCATCCGGCAGGCAGCGGCAAGAGATGATGATCTCTTGGTGCCTGATCATAGAACCAGTCCGCGTCGAGGCTTGTACACGGACAAAACTTTTCAAGCGGGTTTTGCCCATCTGGCACCACGCAACCTGAGTTTCGAAGGGTGGTGCTACCATACCCAGATTCCGGAACTGACCCAACTGGCAAGTGCTTTTCCGGATACCACGATCATTCTGGACCACTTTGGCGGACCACTGGGCGTTGGGCGCTACGCTGACCGGCCGGATGATGTTTTTTCTGAATGGTGCAAAGTCATTCGGCCACTGTCGGAGCGCCCAAACGTCTATGCCAAACTCGGTGGTCTGAACATGGAGATCAATGGTTTTGGCTGGCACACTCGTCATAAACCGCCAGGGAGTGAAGAACTCCTCACAGCCACCCGCCGTTACTATGATCACACGATCGATCTGTTTGGGGCTGATCGTTGTATGTTCGAATCGAATTTTCCCGTCGACCGAATCAGTTGCAGCTACAATGTGTTGTGGAACGCATTCAAAAAGTTGACGGCTGCCTGTTCACCTACAGAGAAGTCACAGCTTTTTCACGATACTGCGTTAAAAGTCTACCGTTTGAACTGACCGGACCCCACCGACCCTAACATTCACGCGTCATCGAGCGCCTTGAATTCAGCGGGTGGCGTATAGAACGGCACCGAAACCAGGATTTGGTTTTCTTGGGCGATCAGACAACCAGCCTCTGCACTGATCTGCAGGTACTTCTGCCATCCAGGATCGGCCTGCATCGAAGCGCGTTTCCGAGCCCTGTCAGTAACATCGGCATAGGCCCAGATGTGGACATAACTATTCACGTTACCCACTTCAGTTCCTGCATAGACGATCGGCTGACCCAGGTGTCGGGTCTGCACCGCCCAGCCATGTTCTTCGTACAGTTCAAGCTGCTTCTTGATGGTACCCGCCTTAACCGTATACGTCCTATGATCAAATATCATTTTCATTCTCCTTAAGTTTTAGAACCAGGAAAATATCTGTCTGCCTGGACTTTGGTTTATTCTTTGTACTTCGCGCGCTTATCTCTGACCATTTGGAAAACAACCAAGACAACAGCAATACCAAAACCCAGATAGAGCCACTGTTTGTCATCCGTTATCATCAAAGCGATCACAGCCAGTGCAAAGCTCAAGCAAGCCAGTGTAGTACCGTTAAGCATATCCCTTACCTTGTTTAAGTTCCTGAGTAGACACTGGAAACAACATGCTTTGAATGATTGCTTATCTTCATGGTGTCTAGGGGTCGTCAGGGTAACCGAGTTCCCGCTCTGGGTTCAAGAATTGAAAACAGAAACACTTCCCATGGTCAGTCCCGGAAGCGAAGATTATGACGAACACACCACTTCAATTTCATTCACGTAGAATCCCACGACATGAGCTCACGACCAATGAGATCGGCAGGTAACCTATCAATATGACTGTCCGTACATCCAAAAGCACCCATGCCACGGTCTCTATGAAAGGCGGGGGTTACTACAGCCAAAGGACGCGCGGTGCCAAGGATGTAATCGATAATGCCGTAGGCATGCTGGAGGATGCTGTGTCTGCGCTGCCTGCGCGTGAAGGCGAACACAGTATCCAGATCGCTGACTACGGTGCTGCAGACGGTGGAACCTCAAAACACGCCATCTATCGAACCATATCTGCCCTGAGAGATCGTTATCCTCATCATCAGATCACAGTCACGTACTCCGATCTTCCTGGTAACGACTACTCCACGCTTTTCCGAAACGTCACCGGCGTTAACGACGACGATGGGAACAACTATCTCAAAGATTTTGACAATGTCTTCGTATACGCGTGTGGCACCGGCTTCCACAGCCA
>Ga0208879_1002267_pt1 | contig 17190 bp, 19 predicted proteins | sample Knorr_S15_td_Bot_FD_185605 | JGI IMG/M metagenome (GOLD analysis project Ga0208879, IMG submission 185605) | Marine microbial communities from Southern Atlantic Ocean transect - Knorr_S15_td_Bottom_ad_5009_LV_A (SPAdes) (version 2) | ecosystem: Environmental > Aquatic > Marine > Oceanic | place... | reverse complement strand
ATAGTATTTGTGATGCACTTTTGGGTGCTGCCAATTTGGGAGATATCGGTAAGCATTTCCCAGACACAGATCCTAAATACAAAGGCATTGACAGTAAAATTTTGCTAAAAGAAGTAATGATTCTTATCCAAGAAAATGGTTATAAATTAGGAAATATTGATTCTACCATTTGTCTGCAAACCCCAAAAATTGGAAAGCATATTCCAGAAATGAAAAAGGTTTTGGCTTCTTGTATAGGTGTGAGTGTTGATTTAGTTTCCATTAAAGCTACTACTACTGAAAAATTAAGTTTTGTAGGGAGAGAGGAAGGTGTTTCCGCTTATGCTACTGTACTGATTAATAAGATTTAAAACCCCAACTTTTCTTTTAGTTTATCATCTCTTAAATAAACTAACATTTTTGCCTTTGCACATACTATTCCTTTTTTACTGATGGCTTCAACCTCATGCCAAATTTCGAATTTTCCTTTTTCATTTAATGTTTTTTCAGCCAAAAGAATATCCTCTTTTGTGATTTTGAAATGTAATTTTAAGGAGGTGTCGGCAGGGCGTAAATATTGTATTTCAGCTGACTTTAACCAAATAATAAGTTTACGGTTTTTATTGGAAAAAATATGGTAATACATGGTTGGGAAGTAAGGATCGCAAGCCGAAAAAATAGTTCCACCAAAAATAGTTTTGTGAAAGTTGATGTTGAACAGAGCCCTTCTAATCACAACTCTCATCTGCATGAAATCATCAGAAATTTCTTTCAGCACGATTCTATTAAATAGCAGTGGAGGAAAAATATTCAATACAAACTTAATGGCGAATTTTGGTATTTTCATGTTGCAAAAATAATTAATTGCTACAAATTTTCTTTTCAAATTAATTATTATTATACTTTTACCCGAAATTAAAAACTAAAATAAAAATGAAAAACTACATCACAGAATTTATAGGCACATTTTTTTTAGTGCTTGCAATTGGGCTAACAGGAAATCCGCTTGCTATAGGAGTAATGTTAATGGTAATGGTTTATATGGGAGGTCACATATCAGGGGCTCACTATAATCCTGCTGTAAGTATCGCCATGATATTTAGAGGACTTCTCTCTGTAAAAGAAGCTATTAATTATATACTCTCTCAATTGATAGGTGCATTTTTAGCTGCTATTTTTGTGCAATGGATAGGAGGTTCTGTTATGCAAATCGCGCCAAATGATTCAGCATCTGTTATGCAAATTCTTGCAGTGGAATCCATCTTTACTTTTGCACTTGTTTTAGTTATATTAAATGTAGCAACCAACCCAAAAACAGAAGGAAATTCCTACTATGGTTTAGCCATTGGATTTACTGTTATGGCAGGGGCATTTGCTGGAGGAGGAATTTCAGGAGGGGCTTATAATCCAGCAGTTGGTATAGGCCCAATACTAGTGGATGCAATAATGGGAGATGGCAATACCTTATCAAACTTATGGTATTATCTTGTTGGTCCAATAATTGGAGCTGTAGTAGCAGCCTATGTATATAAACTTACTACTGATTAAAACCTTAGCTTAAAACAGTTAAAGCAGTTTCGTAATTTGGTTCTGATGTAATTTCATCTACTTGCTCAGTATGTATTATTTTGTGTGATTCATCTAATACCACAATACATCTGGAATGTAGGTTAGCTAATGCACCATCCATTATGGTTAGCCCATAATCCTTTCCAAAAGTGCCAGTTGCAAAATCGGATAATGTCAATACATTTTCAATATTTTCTGCCCCACAAAATCTGTTTTGTGCAAAAGGTAAATCTCTTGAAATACAAAGCACTTTAGTATTAGAAAGATTTGCAGCTTTTTCATTAAAAGTTTTTACCGAAATAGCACAAACTCCTGTATCAACAGATGGAAAAATATTCATTACAATTCTTTCGCCTTTAAAATCATTTAAGGTTACTTCTTGTAAATCTTTTCCAATAAGCGAAAAGTTTTTTGCCATCTCGCCAATATTTGGTAAATCTCCACAAGTTGAGATAGGATTGTTTTTTAATGTAATATTAGTCATTTTATATGTATTTTTTAATTATTAAATTGCTAGCAAAATTAGAATAAATTATAAATAAATATTATATTTTAGAGAGAATAAAACCTACTCTTTCGTTTATGTGTAATTTAGGAATTGGAATTAGCGAATGTCCAAAGGATTTGTAAGCAAAGATTATTTCTTTTTCAATATTTCTAGCCTGTTCTATATTTTCTTTTCTTTCTGTATCAGTGACATAAATTTCTTCCCAAATAGGCGTGTAAAAAACAGTTTTGTTAAAGTTACATTTTTTAATAATTTCAATGATTTGTGATGTAGATTCTAACTTATTTAAATTTAAGTATGCTATACAGTCGATACTACTTCTGTCAAAAAAACAAATGCAATTTTCGGGACTATCTAAATATTGTTTGTAGCGCTTATTAGCAATTTGATTTTCAAAAGCAATTTGATTTTTCCAAGGCAGGATATTTCCTCCAATAGCTAGCTGCTGAACAATTAATTCTCGTGAAATTTCTTCAGCACAAGAATATCCTTTTTGTTTGAGCAGATTAATAATAGTTGTTTTACCTGTCCCTGGCGCTCCTGTGATAACGATTTTCTTTTCCATCATAAACTAAAAAGGGCAAGCAATGTTCCAATAATAATTGTTATTATTTTTGTAAAACTAAATTTGTGACCATCAGTACTTTCGAATAAAATGGTTGTAGAAATATGCAATAATATTCCAATTACTATCGCCATAATTTCATCCTGAAAAGTGGAAAGGCTTTGAAAAACACTCCCTGCATATACCCCCAGTGGAGCCATTAGGGCAAATAAAAATAATAAAAAATAAGCCCTTGACTTTTTCATATTACTCTGTAAAAAGAAAGTCATAAGTACAATAGCAACTGGCATTTTGTGTAGTACAATCCCATAAAGTAACGCATTATGCGTGTGTTCTTCTAACTCTCCGCCAAGAGGAACTCCCTCTAATAAGGCATGCAAACATAAACTCATCAGTACTGAAAAAGGAATGATATTGCTCTTGTGAAAATGGCCATGCTCTATCCCTTGCGAAAAATATTCCAATAATATTTGAATCAGGAATCCGCCCAATATATAAAGGCCAATATTCTCGGTAGTATTGTACTTAAAGAGTTCAGGTAAAAGATGGAGTAAACTAACCGCTAATAAATAAGCGCCACTAAAAGTTAACAATAATTGTATGCTTCTTCCCTTTTTAGGCTTGAAAAGTTCTACAAAAATAGCACCAGCAATAACTGATGAAAAAAGTAGGATTAAAGTTAGCGCACTCATTTTTTACAAATTAGTATTAAACGATCGGAAGTAATAGCATCAAAATCTTCCAATTTATAATTCCCAAAGATATCAATTATTTTTAGCCCTGTAGCACTGATAAATTTAGAATAATCAGCTAGAGTTATTGCTTTTACTTTTTCTTGAAAATGTTGTTTTATTGCGCCATCAGTAATCTGGATGTCTTTAATAATGTGCCCAGCTTCTATTTTTCTACTTATATCAAATGTAATTCTGTCAATTGTTTTTTGTTCCTTGAGCACCAAGTTAGCAATTACCTTTTCTACATTCATAAAATCAATGACTAAAAATCCTCCTAATTTTAAATTACTTGCCATAGCATTAATGGCTTTTTGCTCGTCTTTATTATCTTCAAAATAACCGAAAGAAGTAAATAAATTGGTGACTACATCAAAGTTATTTTCCTGATACACCTCACGCATATCGTGCACTGAAAATTGTAAAGTTGTATTCTTATTTTCTTTAGCAGAAGCTATGCTGTTAGGCGATAAATCCACCCCAATCACATCAAACCCTAAGGAGTTGAAATAGGTGGCATGCCTTCCTTTTCCACAAGCAATATCAATGAGTTTGCTTCCTGTGGTGATTTGTAAATGTTGTACTAAATTATCAATAAATGCTTGTGCTTCTTTTTCATCTCTATTTTTATAGAGGGTATGGTAATAAGGAGAATCGAACCAATGTGCAAACCAACTCATAATTATTTTAGGTTTAAGATAAGCAGTTTATCTTGGGTTAATTTTAAGATGCTAATGTACAAATTTTTCAGGGCTAATGATTTTGCTGTTTAAAGTGTTTCGTAAATTATTTTATAATATTTTTGTTCAAATAAAATTTTTAGAAAATGTCAAACGGAAAATGGATTGGAGCTGCTGCAGGGTGGTTTTTTGGAGGACCAATTGGAGGGATAATTGGGTATTATGTAGGTAAAAACTTTTTTAGTTCAAAAGTAGATAATAAAAAAGCATTTGAAATTTCATTGCTTATCCTCTCATCAGTAGTAATAAAAGCTGATGGAAAAGTGCTGAAATCGGAATTGGATTATGTGAAAAAATTCTTTACTAATACTTTTGGAGCAGCAAAGTCAAACGAGTATTTCAAGATGTTTAATAGTTTGAATAAGCAGGATTTTACGGCTAAACTAAGGCAGGTCTGTTTGCAATTAAATTCCCATATCAATCATTCTTCTCGTTTGGAGATTATTCATTTTCTGTTTGGGGTGTCAGCTGCGGACAATGAAATCCATCCTAAAGAAGTAGAAACAATAAAGAGGATTGCTACTTACATGAACATCAATCCTTATGATTTTGAATCTATTAAATCCATGTTTTTGGCAATGGGAGGTGTTAGTTCTGAACAACATTATACCGTTTTAGGGATTACAAAACAGGCAACAGATACTGAGGTGAAAAAGGCTTATCGAAAAATGGCTGTAAAATATCATCCTGATAAATTACAGGGGGTAAGTGAGGACATTAAGAAATTGGCGGAAGAAAAATTTCTGAAAGTAAAAGAAGCTTATGAGCAAATAATGAAAGGAAGAAGTTAAAATTTCTCTAATTCTATTTTTAATTTCTTAGGCATTTTATTTACTACCAAGTTGTAAGAATCTACAATCCACTCTTCAATTTGCTTATCGCTTAAATCACCTTCAAAACTTACAGAATTCCAGTGTTTTTTATTCATGTGCCAAGCAGGAGTTACTTCCGCATACTCCTCTCTTAAGATTATTGCTTTTTTAGGATCACATTTCAAGTTTGTAAATTCAAAAGTCATCATATTGCAAAGAGCAAACATTTTACCGACTACTTTAAATACTAAGGTATTTTCATCAAAAGGAAGTTCTTCTGTCGTACCTTTAAAGGAAAGGCAATATTCTCTAAAATGGTCAAGGGTCATTTTACCCTCTCTGTCTTATCGCTTCATACAAAATAACACCAGTAGCTACCGATACATTTAAAGAAGCAATTTTCCCTCTCATAGGTATTTTTACTTTTGCATCACACATTTTCAAAAACTCAGGAGAAACGCCATCTTCCTCCGAGCCTATAATAATAGCAGTGGGTGGGCTGTAGTCCGGCTTATACATATTGTCCTGTGTTTTTTCAGTACAGCCAATGAGTTGTATGCCACTATCTTTTAAGAATTGTAAAGCTAACTTTAAATTCCAAGTTCGGCAAACCGTAATTTTATGTAGTGCTCCTGCTGAGGTTTTTATAGCATCAGCATTAATGGCAGCAGCATTTTGCTCAGGAATTAAAATGGTATCTACTCCTGCACATTCAGCAGTACGGGCAATTGCTCCAAAGTTTCTTACATCCGTAATTCTATCAAGAACCAATACTAACGGATTTTTTCCTTCTTCATAGAGTTTAGGAATTACATCCTCAATATTATGAAAATCGATAGGGGAGATAAACGCAAAAACTCCTTGATGATTTTTCCTTGTCAAGCGATTAATTTTCTCTAAAGGGACATGCTTGTAGTTTATTCTCTTTACACGAACTAATTTCCAGAGTTCTGCAAACAAATCGTTATGCAATCCTTTTTGGATAAATAATTTGTCAATTGTTTTTCCGGCTTCAACCGCTTCAATTATGGCACGAATACCAAATATGTAATTTTTTTCCTCCTGATTATTCATTCTTATTTTTGTCTTTAAAACTAATTTTTGCTTCTATTTCAGGAATTTCTCTAATCTCAATCTCTTTGGTGAGTTGAATTCTTTTATCGATTAATTCTTGAGTAAGAATTTTTTTATTTCTCTTTTCCATTGGGGGGTTGAGCATTTCAGCACCTTCAAATTCAATGACACTTTTTAGAATTTCTTTAGGTAATTGTGTTCCTGCTTTTTTTAATGTATCCAGAAATTCCTCTGCAAAATATTGATCAATCTGAATTCTTCTTTTGGTAGTATGTGCAAATTTCCCGATAATTCTACAGATATCATCTCTCTCCTCAGGGCTCAATTTTTCTACCAATTCAAAATCTTGAATTCTCTTTAAACTCAGAATAATTGGTTCCAAAGAATCTTTTGTTATTACATATACATTATAATCTCCCATATTGTAGGTGAATTGTTGAATTATTCCTAAAGTGTTAGATGGAATCACTAAAAATAATTCTTTTTTTACATCAGCATGTTTTGCGTATTTTTTTAGGTTTTCAGTTTGTGATTTAATGTATTTAGGAAAATTACTTAAGTCCTCATTGGATGGGCTTTTTGCATCAAAAACAATTAGTTGGTTCGAAATCTCAATAGTGTTGTCTGGTTTATTTCTAGGATATGGAAATTCTTCTTGAGGAATGTAACGGAGCAATTGATTTTTACAAATCATTTGCATATGTTTTTCTACATCTTTTTCATGTTCTCCCCATTGTTTTTTCATTTTTTCAAAATGATCTTCCTTTTCTTTTACTCTCTCATCATTCACCCTTTCTTTTTCTTGTTTCAAACTCTCCTGTAGCGTATTGGTTGATACTATAGATTTTCTTAAAGTTTCGTTCCTACTTTCTTCTTGTTTGTTTAAGGATGTGTTTTCATTTTTCAGATTATTTCTTTCAATTTCAACTAATTTTAATCGTTCTGCTAATTGTGTTTTTTCAGTTTTGAGTTGTTCAAAGGATTCCATCTTAGCGTTTAATACATCATTGTTTCTTTCAAGCGTACTGACTTCTTGGTTTTTAGCGGAAATTATTTTTTCAAGTGATAAAACTTTCTCTTTATCTTCCTCAGGAGTGTTTTTTTGTTTCTGCATTCTTAATGCAATAGCGACTACTAACCCTACAACTAATCCAATTATTGATGACCCTATTAAATCCATATCTTTATGTTTTATAAAATAATCACTAAAGTACCAACTTCTATTAGCTTATACAAGTCAATTATTGCTTTATTTTTCATTCTGATACATCCATGTGAAGCAGGTTTGCCTAATCGACCTTCCTCTGAGGTGCCATGTATATAAATGTAGCGTAAATAAGAGTCAATTCCTTTGCCTTTATTTTTTCCTTTTTCCATTCCGTCTAGCCAAAATATTCTGCTGGTTACATCATCTGTTTTGCTTTTAGTATTATCAGTGTATATGGTGGCAATATCACCATAAAAAACTCTACCTACCATTCTTCCATTTTCAGGTGTTCTGCTGCCAAATTTTTCTGCTATTCTGTGTAGTCCTATTGGCGTTTTATTGCTTCCTGCTTTGCTTCCTGTTCCGTAAGCTGAACTTGAAATGATGTATTCCATAATGATGCTATCATTTTGTATGTGATACATTTTTTGTTTTTTTATAGATACAAATAGCAGCTCATGACACTCTTTATTGTGCAAGTATTTATTAGCGATATCTATTGGGTTTTGCCCAAAAAGAGCACTAGACAGCAAAACAAAAAATAAGATTTTTAGGGCTTTCATATTTGCCAGTTTATGGGTTGCGTACTTTCTTTTTTGAGTAAATTATTTGTTTTTGAAAAGTGCTTACAACCAAAAAACCCATTATATGCCGAAAAAGGAGAAGGATGTGGGGCGGTTAATATATGGTGTTTATTTTCGTCAATCAACTTGGCTTTTTCTTGAGCAAATCGTCCCCAAAGCAAAAATACTATACCTTCTTTTTCTTCTGAAACTTTTTGAATGACTGAATCTGTAAATTTTTCCCAACCCCTTTTCTGATGCGAACCCGCTTGTTTTTTTTTCACTGTTAATGTGGCATTTAATAAAAGCACTCCTTGCTTAGCCCATATACTTAAGTTGCCATGTGTAGGTATTTTAAAATTAACATCCGTATTTAATTCTTTAAAAATATTTTTCAGACTTGGAGGTGGCTTTATGCCTTCAGGTACCGAAAAAGAAAGCCCATGTGCTTGCCCCTCTCCATGATAGGGGTCTTGCCCAATAATCACTACTTTTAGGGCATTAAAAGGACATAAATTAAAAGCATTAAAAATAGCGGCACTTTGAGGATAAATTGTGTGTGTTCTTTTCCTCTATTAAAAATAATTTCAAAGTAGAAAAGTATTCTTTTTGAAACTCATCTTTTAGAATAATTTTCCAGCTTTCCTCAATTTGTGGCCTTATGCTTTGCATCATAGTTTTATCTTTCACAAAGATATAAACTGTAGTTGTAAATTTTTGAGTTAGCGACATTAAATATGTATTTTTGTCAAAAAGTTATTTCATGAAAAAAATTATTTTATATACCCTCCTATTTTTTGCAGTAGCATTGGTGAGTTCATGCGGAATTTACGAAAAACAATGCCCAGGAGTGGGGCAGCTTCAAATTTCTGAAACTAATTCATAATCTAGTTATCTTTGGAAACTGCTGAAAAAATAAGAAAGCCTAAGTGGCTAAGGGTAAAACTACCTACTGGTGAGGCTTATAGAAATATAAGAAGCCTTACCAAAGCACACGATTTACATACTATTTGTGAGAGTGGAAATTGTCCCAATATGGGGGAATGTTGGGGTGCAGGAACAGCAACCTTTATGATTTTAGGAAACATCTGCACGCGTTCATGCGGTTTTTGTAATGTAATGACAGGTCGCCCATTGGCAGTTGATGTCTTGGAGCCTAAAAAAGTAGCTAATTCAATTAAATTAATGAATATAAAACATGCTGTTATTACCTCTGTTGATAGAGATGATTTAAGTGACGGAGGGGCAAGTATTTGGGTAGAGACAATCAATGAGATTAGAAAACAAAACCCCAATACTACTATGGAAACATTAATTCCTGATTTTAAAGGGAGATTAAAAGATATTCAACCTATAATTGATGCTGCACCAGAAGTAGTTTCACATAATATTGAAACCGTTAGAAGACTTACCAAAAAAGTAAGAATTCAAGCAAAATATGACAGGAGCTTGGATACGCTTAGGTACCTTTATGAGGGTGGGCTTAAAACAAAGTCAGGCATTATGCTTGGACTTGGGGAAAGAGAGGAGGAAGTTGTGGAAGCTATGCATAATTTAAGAGGTGTTGGTGTTCAAATTTTAACTATGGGGCAGTACTTGCAACCTTCTAAAAAACACCTTTCTGTAGTGGAATACATTACTCCAGAACAATTCGAAAAATACAAAGAAATCGGCTTATCTCTTGGCTTTAAACATGTTGAAAGCAGCCCTTTAGTGCGTTCTTCTTACCATGCTGAAAGACATATTCACTAAGCGCTCCCTCTTTTTATAATTTTTCAGCTTTATCTTGCTTGCTAAAGGATAATCAGTATATTTGTTACCTAAAAATTAAACACATTTATCAGTTATGAGAAATAAATACTTACCCCTTATTTTTGGCGCTTTATTACTAGGAAACTTTGGTTTTGCTCAAGGAGTTTGCGGAACTTATGAAGGGTCATTAGAAGAGGATATACAAAAGCATCCAGCCTTTTATGAGGCTTTGGAAAGTATTAATGCCGAATTAGAGCAACAGAGCAAGTCCGCATTAAGTAAAATGACTCATTTTAAAACTGAAAATGGAATAAAGATAATTCCTGTTGTAGTACATGTTATACACGATATGGGAAGTGAAAATATTTCTGATGCATCAATTCAAGGTGCACTTGATGTGTTAAATGCAAATATTAACGGACAGGCTTCTAATTTTTTAGCAAAAACTCCTCCTATTTTTGCTGCCGTAAGAGGCGATTTAAATATTGAATTCAGATTGGCAAAACTAGATCCTGACGGTAATCCAACTACAGGAATTAATAGAGTGCGTTCTTCATTAACTGATAAGCCAGATCCTGCTAATTCAGTAAAAAGATTAAGTTATTGGAACTCATATCAATATTTTAACATTTGGACTGTTAAGAGATTTTCACCACAAGATGATGGGAATACACTTCTTGGTTATGCGCAATTTCCTTGGAGTGGTTCAATGTCTACTGATGGAGTTGTGTTATTGTCTAGTCAAATGGTAAGCGGAGGAACGCTTACACATGAAGTAGGGCATTGGCTTGACTTAAGACATGTTTGGGGAGATTCTGATTGTGGGGATGATAATGTAAGCGATACTCCTCCTGCATCCGGACCAAATTTTGGAATTAATCTTTCTCATTTTCCTTATCATGTTGGTAATATTGGTATTGGTTCTGGCTGTTTAGCTGATTCATTAAATCCTGCTGGAGAGATGTTTGTTAATTATATGGATTATTCAAATGATGCTGATGTTACTATGTTTACTATTGGCCAAGATGTTGTAATGAATGAAACTTTAGAAGGGTTAGAAGATGCATTTGGCTACAGAGAATATTTATGGTCAGCTGATAATGCGGCTTTAACAGGGACAGTAGATGGATTTAAACCTCCAACATGCACTCAAGAAGCATCTTTTAATTTTTCTGGAGGAACTTCACCATTTGTTTGTGAAGGTGAAAGAATATTTTTAAAAGGAAATAAAGGTCAATTTGGAAATGGGAATGTAACATCATTTGTATGGGATTTTGGAAACGGAGAGACAGATAATACTGGAGACAATAACATTCAGTATATTTATCCTGCATTAGGTACTTGGGATGTTACATTAACAGTAGAGTATAATGAAACAGTTCAAGCAACAGCTAACTCTTTATCAGATTTAGATTTAGTAAATGCGACTTCATACGATTCTATTATTACTGATAAAATAGTGCAAGGAACTGAGGCAGAATTAAATGCAATGGGAGTAAGTAATCCTACTGAGATCAGCCTTGATAGTTTAGGTGTTTATTTTGGTATGGAAGACTCTTCTTATTTTAGAGGCACCATACCCTTTGTAGTTTATATTGCTTATTATGCAAATAGCTGCATGTCTTCTATTACAAAAGATAATTTTATAGTAATAGGACCGACAGCATCAACTAATACAGCTTCTTCCTGGACCTATAGTTTTGAATCAGAAAGCGACTTAAGTGGCGATTGGAATATTGTAAACTCCTCTGATGTTGAAAGTGTATGGAACTTTAATACTGGAGAATCATCAACATGGGAATGGGTTGATGGAGTAGCAAAACAGGGTTCAGCTTCTATTAAAATTAATGGTGATAAGGTATCAATGGGTTCGCATGAAATTATCTCTCTTGCATATGATTTGAGCGGACTAACTACCCCAGCAATTAAATTCAGCTGGTCAGGTGCTGCAGTCAATTATTTTCCTGAAAATGACTTAAAGATTACCTATTCTAATAATTGTGGAGAAGATTGGTTAACTTTAGCTACTTTATCCGCTGTAGATGCTGCTAATGCTGGGTTGTATGCAATAAACTTTAAACCAGAAGACAAGGAGTGGAAAGATACTGTTTTAACAAAACCCCAATTACAAAATGATAATATTCGATTTAAATTTGAATATACTGTAAATGGTAGAAGTAATAATTTTTATTTGGATAACATCCAAATTGGTGAGCAATCATCTTTATTTCAATCAGGAATTTCAACTGCAAATAAATTATCAATATTCCCTAACCCTACAACAGGAAAAGCAACTATTGCTTTAGAGAACCTTGCTGAATTGGATGTTCAAGTTAGTTTAGTAAATATTTTAGGTGCAGAGGTTAAGCAATTATTTGACGGTACTATTATAAGTAATTTCCAGACTATAGATGCTGAACTTTCATCTTTAGAAAGAGGAATTTACTTTGTAAAAGTTACTCATAAAGGAGATATTATACTTACAGATAAATTGATTCTGAATAAATAAGAAATCAAATAGATTATATTAAAAAAACCATATGGTTTTTTTATTTAGCGTAAGTCGCTAAAGTGAGATTACCATCAAATAGAACAGCATATGTATTATGTGATAACCAATCCCCTGTATTTATATAAGTTGCTTTACTGTCAACTGCTAATTCCAATGGAAGATGCCTATGCCCAAAAATGTAATAATCAACTGGCTTGATTTGTTGTTGTTTTTTACAATAGCCCAAAAGGATTTCCTTTTCATCAGCAATATATTTTGAATCATTTCCACTCTTTCTGCTACTATTACTCCAGGCATGTGCTAAAGCTAAAGCAAAATTAGGATGCAATCTTGCAAATACCCACCTGAAAATTTTAGAGGTAAAAATTTGTCTTAAAAATTTATAAAAATAATCTCCATCCCCTAGTCCATCCCCATGACCAATAAAAATCTCTTTATCCCCTTCTTTTATTATGATATTATCATGATGCACTTTAAGGCCAACTTCTTTTTCTAAATAGTCATGCATCCACATATCATGATTCCCTGTCAACAGTTGAATATTGATTCCACTATCAGTTAGTTCAGCTAATTTCCCTAGTAAACGCACAAAACCTTTAGGTACTACTTTGGTGTATTCAAACCAAAAATCAAAAATATCTCCTATTAAATAAATGCTTTTTGCATCTACTTTAATCTCCTCCAACCATTTAATAATAAGGCGCTCCCTAGCATGACTATCCTTTAGGTTAGGCGCACCTAAATGAAAATCAGAAGCAAAATATATTTTGTTTTTTGTCAATATTATTTTTCTAGTTCTGTTCTTAGTAATTGATTGGCCATTTTCGGATCTGCTTTTCCTTTGGATAGTTTCATCACTTCCCCCATAAACAGCCCTATTAACCCTTTCTTCCCGTCTTTATATTCCTGTATTTTTTCAGGGTATTTTGCAATTGCTTGTCTGATATAATCACCCAAAGCATCACTATCACTTTCCTGAATCCAATTATTATCACTAGCTATTTCAGCAGCCGTTTTATCTGAATTTAGCATTTCAGGAAAAACTTTTGAAGTTGCTATCGTATTACTTATTTTTCCTGCATCTACTAAATCAATTAAAGTAGAGAGTTGCTGTGCTTTTATGTTAAAATCTTGAATTGTAATTGCATTTTCATTCATATAGGATTTTACACTTCCGTTTACAAAATTTGCTGCTGCTTTAAAATGATTCGTAAAACTACAGAGTTCATTAAAATAGAGTGCTATTCCTTTCTCATCCGTTAGTATATTAGCATCATAATCAGACAATCCAAATTTTGTTTTGAATTTTTCAAATAGTTCCTGAGGGAGTGGGGGTAAAGTGTTCTTTACTTTTAAAATGTATTCTTTGCTAACAATTACTGGTTGTAAATCGGGTTCTGGAAAAAAACGATAATCATTTGCTTCCTCTTTATGCCGCATGGAAATGGTCGTGTTATTAGTGGCATTAAAACTTCTGGTTTCATGAATTACCTTCCCTCCCTTTTCTAAAAGGTTAATTTGCCTATCCATTTCAAACTCAATCGCTTTTTTTACATTTCTGGTAGAGTTCATATTTTTTACTTCCACCTTTGTCCCCAATTCAGTTACTCCTTTTTTCCTAACTGATATGTTGGCGTCACACCGCAAACTTCCCTCTTCCATATTTCCATCACAAATATCCAAATAACGCACTAATTTACGCACTTGATTGATGTATTGATAGGCTTCATCTGAGGAACGTAAGTCTGGTTCTGAAACTATTTCAACCAAAGGTACCCCAGCACGATTTAAATCAATTAAGGTGTTGAAAGGATCTAAATCATGAATTGATTTCCCGGCATCCTCCTCCATATGAATTCTTGTAATTTTTATTTCCTTATTATTTCCTTTATCATCTTTTATCTGAATTGTTCCACCATTGCAAATAGGTGTTGTATCTTGTGTAATCTGATAACCTTTTGGCAGGTCGGCATAAAAGTAATTTTTTCGAGCATATTCATTTCTTTCTCTAATTTTTGATCCTACTGCAATTCCTAATCTTACTGCATATTCTATTACCTTTTTATTGCTTCTTGGTAGGGTTCCAGGGTGCCCTAATGAGATGACTGAAGTTTTTGTATTTGGTTTTGCTCCATAAATATTCTCATCAGAAGAATAGGCTTTTGTTTTTGTCAGTAATTGAGCATGTACTTCTAATCCAATTACTACCTCATATTTATCTTTCACACTCATTTATTATTCAAATATTACTTTTCCACTTCCTACTTTTTTGTTCTTGTTTTTTAGCATGTAAAAATACAAACCATTCGCTAAGCCATTTCTTTTTATAATGGTTTGATTGCTACTTATTTTTTCCGAGTTTACTTTTTTACCCATTGTATTGAACAGTTCAAATGAAGTGGCCTCACTACTCATAATTGTAAACTGATGCTGAGTTGGGTTTGGAAATAGGTTGTGAGTTAATTTATTTTCAATTATTGCTGTTGGTGTTCCGCATTCAAATAAGTAAAGTCCAGTTTGCATATCTGACACAATAATATTTCCTGAAGGTAAATAAGGATAAACCCCCCAAGCTCCTTTGTATGAGCTGTGATTATTTGGCAGATAGGTATCATACATCCAAGTTTGGACTGGGTTACTTGGGTCAGATATATCAAATACTCTTAAACCATCATGATAATAGGCAAGGTAAAGCAAATCGTCTTTAATAATACCATTATGTGCCATTGATTGCGGGTCAACCCCTGAATTAAAAGTAGCTAATACAGATATATTATTGAAATCAGAGACGTCTAATATTTTCACATCATATCCATGATTTTCATCTTGCATAGCATAAATAGTTCCATCATCACTTAACCAACCAGAATGATTATAGCCAGCATCAGGATAAGATGTTAAAGAGGCAAGCTCTATTGGCTGTACAGGTGTAGTTAAATCAAGCACAGAAAAATCCACAATTTTAAATCCATCAAATCCACAATTAAGGTAGGCAGTGTCATTACGAACATAAGCATCATGCACATGACCAACACTTGTATATGAATGCAGAAAAACTGGATTTATAGGGTCGTGAAGACTATAAATATCCATTGCAGTATTTGATGCACATGCATATAGTTTTGCGGTTGCTGTATCAATAAAGATATTATGAGCTTGTGTAAATAATTGATTAGAATCGTAAACTGTATTTACCGAATTTGGTAAGTTAGAGATATCAATAATCTGCAAAGTAGAAGTATTTCCTTCATCACAAACAACATACAAATATCCTTGGAAATCATGATAGTCTCTATGAATTACTCCAGCTCCAGTATAAGCTCCAGCTACAAAAGCCACCTCAGTGCTATTTGCAGGATCAGTTACATCAAAAAAGTGAGTTCCTGCAGTAGATCCAATTACTGCAATTTCACTTCCATTTACTGCAAAACCCCAACATTCATTATAAGTATTATCGTAAGCGTTTGAGCCCACTAAAGTTGGATCCTCCCAATGAAATAATTCAGTTGCAGTTTGTTGAGCTGTTAAGTAAGTTGAGGCAAATAAAAGTAATATTGGAATAAGTAATTTTTGCATTAGATTTTTGAAATAAGTTCTTTAATTAATAAGGTTAGTTTTGGTTCAGTAACTTCAGCTACATTTTGAACATCTTCATGAGTTACTTTTTTAATTTTTCCAGGTACTCCAAGGTCAGTTATTACTGAAATAGCAAAGCATGGAATATCCATATGACGTGCAATTACTACTTCAGGAACTGTTGACATACCAACTGTATCGCCCCCGATTTTTCTAAAATAGAAATATTCAGCAGGAGTTTCTAATGTGGGACCTGTAACGGCAACATAAACCCCCTTTTGTATTTTGATATTATTTTTTTTTGCAATAACATCTACAATCTTTATCATCTCTGGACAATAAGGTTCGCTCATGTCAGGAAATCTTGGGCCAAGTTCATTAATATTTTTTCCAATTAGCGGATTTGGGATTAAATTAATATGATCATTTATTACCATTAGGTCTCCAATTTCATAATCAGGATTCACACCACCACTTGCATTAGATACTATCAAATGTTTAATTCCCAAATATTTCATTACCCTGACAGGAAAAGTAACTTGTTCCATATTACACCCTTCATAAAAGTGAAAGCGACCTTGCATGGCTACTACTACTTTGCCTCCTAATTTTCCAAAGATTAATCTTCCTGAATGTCCTTCAACTGTTGATACTGGAAAATTTGGAATATCTTCATATGAAATTGAATGTTCAATATCAATGTCATTAACTAATCCTCCTAAACCAGTACCTAATATTATCCCAACCTCAGGTAAAAAGTTTGTTTTATTTTTTAGGAAGTTAGCTGTTTCGTTTATTATTTTCAACATAATTTAAAATCTGTTTTTCAAATTCCTCTTGCTTTTCAAATGCTATATTAATGGAGAGAACATAAATGTTTGCATCTCCAAAATCATCCTTAAATGCATTGAGTTTAACGGCATCTTTTTCGGTGGTCAAGATAAGTTTTTTTGTGCTTTTATCTTTATTGTATATGCTTAAGATTTCTTTAATATCTTTTGATGAATAATTGTGATGGTCATCATAGTTTAAATGAGAGATAGTATGCCCTTTTTTTTCTAAAAATGTAACGATTGCTAAAGGGTGTGCAATACCGCTAACTAAGGTGATGCTATACCTAGTTTCTTTCTGCAAGATTTCTGCTGTTGTTAGGCATTTCCAAGGATTATATTTGATAGTTGAAAAATAAAGGTTCTGATGAGCAAAAAGGCGCAATCCACTTTCAACCCCTTTTTTTTCTGTTGGGGTCATCTTTTCAGGACATTTTGAAAATACAATGATAGACGCTCTACTTGCACCTTTGCTGTTTTCTCTTAATTTTCCTAAAGGTAATAAATGGTCCTTAGAAAAAGGATTATTATAAGGGGTAAGTAAAATATTAAGCCCTGCTTTTATCCATCTGTGCTGAAAACCATCATCTAATAAAATCACATCAATTTCAGGATGGTCATTCATAATGCTTTGCACTCCTTTATTCCTGTTTTTTTCTACTACCACTAAACATTCAGGATGGGTTTGTTTTATCAAAAGGGGTTCGTCTCCTGCTTGCGAAACGCTAGTTGTTGTTTCAATATATTGTAAGTCCGAACTGTTTCGCCCATA